>OLQV01000296.1_pt1 | contig 50746 bp, 41 predicted proteins | sample 1672371 | NCBI WGS metagenome assembly OLQV01 (sample SAMEA3136676, study PRJEB25190) | human gut metagenome
CACCAAGTGCAACACATTCATCCGGGTTCAGAGATTTGCTTGGTTCTTTGCCTGTGAGCTGTTTTACTTTGTCCTGTACAGCCGGGATACGTGTAGATCCACCTACCAGAAGTACCTGACCAAGTTCGGAAGCTGTGATTCCTGCATCAGACAGTGCACGGCGAACCGGCTCTGCTGTCTTCTCTACCAGGTCATGTGTCAGCTCATCGAATTTAGCTCTTGTAAGGTTCATATCGAAATGCTTCGGTCCTTCTGCTGTTGCAGTGATGAACGGAAGGTTGATGTTTGTTGTTGTTGCGGAAGAAAGTTCTTTTTTAGCTTTCTCTGCTGCTTCTTTCAGTCTCTGAAGAGCCATCTTATCTGCGCTTAAGTCTACGCCTTCTGCTTTCTTGAATTCCTCGATCATCCAGTCTGTAACTTTCTGGTCGAAGTCATCACCACCAAGACGGTTGTTACCAGCTGTGGAAAGAACTTCGATGACACCATCACCGATCTCGATAACGGATACATCGAATGTACCACCACCTAAGTCGTAAACCATGATCTTCTGCTCTTTCTCGTTGTCAAGGCCATATGCAAGAGCTGCTGCTGTAGGCTCGTTGATGATACGTTTTACATCAAGACCTGCGATCTTACCAGCATCTTTGGTTGCCTGACGCTGAGCATCGTTGAAGTAAGCCGGAACTGTGATAACTGCTTCTGAAACAGTTTCTCCAAGGTATCCTTCTGCGTCTTTTTTCAGTTTCTGAAGGATCATAGCGGAGATTTCCTGCGGAGAATATTTCTTCTCGTCGATAGTTACACGGTAATCTGTACCCATCTCTCTCTTGATGGAGGAGATTGTTCTGTCAGCGTTTGTTACTGCCTGACGTTTTGCAGGCTCACCTACAAGACGTTCTCCTGTTTTTGTGAAGGCAACTACGGATGGTGTTGTTCTTGCACCTTCTGTATTAGCGATAACGGTCGGCTGTCCACCTTCCATTACGGCTACACAACTGTTTGTTGTACCTAAGTCAATACCAATGATTTTTCCCATGATAAATTCCTCCTGATAAATATCTAAATATATGAAATATTAATTAGCCACTTTAACCATGCTGTGACGAACTACGAATCCTTTATAGGTGTAACCTTTCTGAAGTTCCTCTACAACAATGTTCTCTCCGACAGATTCATCCTCCACATGCATGACTGCGTTGTGGAAATCTGGATTGAATTCCTTGCCGACTGCTTCGATCGGTTCTACTCCCATGCCTTCCATTGTGGTGGTAAGCTGTTTGTAGATCTTCTCCATTCCATCAGCAAACGGATCATCCTGTGGTGCCTGTGCAAGTCCTCTCTCAAAATTATCCACAACCGGAAGGATCTTCTCGATGATGTCCTTTGCTCCGATCACATACATGCTGGATTTCTCTTTCTCTGTACGTTTACGGAAGTTATCGAACTCAGCCATGTTACGTTTCAGTCTGTCTGTCAGTTCTTCGATCTGCTGTTCTAATTTATTGTCTTTTTTCTTCTTGCCGAAGAAAGATGTTTTGGATTTGGTTTCTTTATCGTCGTCTGCCTCAGGGGCTTTCTCCGCTTCTGCGTCCTGTCCTGCCGTTGCTTCCGGCGATTCTTCTGTCGGCTCGTTCACAGTTTCTGTTTCCGGAATGTCTTTCTCTGTTTCTTCCTGCTCATTTGCCGTGTTTTTATTTTCTTCTGACACCTTTGTTTTACCGCCTTTCTGCCTGGCTGCTAGCCGTCTTCATTGCTTTTATTTTTTTTGAAAACCTGATCAAGTTCGACCTTGAGGGTCTTCAAGCTGTTTACTACATTCTCGTAATCCATTCGCTTCGGTCCTACAATACCGATCGTTCCATGCATTCCCTCTCCCAGTTCATAGGTTGCGGTTACAACGCTGCAATCCTTCATGGTCGAGATCGGAAGTTCGTCTCCGATGTACACCTGAACTCCGGTATTGTCATCTGCCATCCGCTCCTTGACCAGATCTACCAGCTGCTGCTTCTCCTCGAAAGTGGAGATCAGTCCGGTTGCTCTCGTCGTATCCGATAACTCCGGATACTTGAAGAAGTTCGTGGCTCCTGACGTATAGATTTCCATGTCGTCCTCATCCACATGAATCGTAGCTGCCACTGCATCCAGCACCTTGGCCACCAGCTTACTGTGAATACCTGCCTGTTCCTTAAGTCTGGCGATCATTCCAAGATTGATATCCTGGATCGGCAGTCCGTTCAGATTGGTATTCAGAAGCAGGTTCAGCTTCAGGATCGTCTCATCGTCCATCTCTTCATCCAGATCGATGATCTGATTTCGGATGACGTTGCCTTCGCATACAACAACTGCTACCAGCTGCAATTCATTGACACGGGATAACTGAATAAATTTCAGTTTGCTTCCGCTGTACTGAGGAACCGAAACCATCGTTGCGTAATTGGTGTTCGAGGCGAGGACACGTGCTACATTCTTAAGCACTTTCTCCATCTTATCTGTCTTCTCGATCATCAGATTACGGATCTCTGCAATCTCGTCTTCCTTCTCCTGCATCAGTTCATCCACATAAAGCCTGTAGCCCTTATCAGAAGGTATTCTTCCTGCCGATGTATGTGGCTGAACGATATATCCCATGTCTGTCAGATCAGACATCTCGTTCCGGATTGTTGCTGAGCTGACATTCAGATCCTTGTCCTTGGAAATCGTCCTGGATCCTACTGGTTCGCCTGTCTCCATGTATGTCCTGATGATCGCCTTGAGAATCCGTTTCTTACGATCTGTCAGTTGTTCATCCATGTTCCCAGCTCCTTTCCGTTTAGTCTGTTAGCACTCATCATTAAGGAGTGCTAACATCTATAGTGTTAAGATAGCACTGTCGTTATTATTTGTCAACAGATAATTACGAATTTTTTGAAAAAAACATAAAAATCACAGTTCCGACACAGATAGGGAAACTCCGACAATTCTGGCGGGACCTTCTCTGTGTTCGACACTGTGATTCTCTTAATCTTCCTGTATTATGATATATCTGTTTTACTTTACAGACCGCTTCTGCGGATCGCTTCTACTACTTCTTTGATCTTCTCCGGAGGGAGTACCAGTGCGAAACGTACATATCCTTCTCCGTGCGGGCCAAAGCTTGCTCCTGGTGTCACGATGACGCCGGCTTTTTCCATCAGTTCCATACAGAATGCCATGCTGTCTGTACGTCCTCCCGGGATTCTTGCCCAGACGAACATCGTTCCCTTGCCATTTGGAAGGTCCCAGCCGATCTCGCGGAGACCATTGCAGAGTGCATCCCTTCTCTCCTGATACATCTGGCACTGCTCCTGAACGCTTCCAAGAGGTCCTTTGAGTGCCGCGATCGCTGCTTTCTGGATCGGAAGGAACATTCCGAAATCAATCTGGCTTCTGAGTTTGCGGAGTGCCGCGATCACATCCGGGCGGCCTACGAGAAAACTGATCCTTGCGCCTGTTACATTAAAGGACTTGGAAAGGCTGAAGAATTCTACACCGATCTCCTTTGCTCCTTCTGTTGCGAGGAAACTTCCACCATGTGCTCCGTCAAAGATGATATCGCTGTATGCATTATCATGGATAATCAGGATATCATATTTCTTCGCAAATGCTACGATCTCTTCGTAAAGTCCTGGCGTGGCAATGCTTCCTACCGGGTTGGACGGCAGAGAAACTACCATGTATTTGGCTTTGCGTGCTACTTCCTCCGGGATATCCTTTACATATGGAAGAAAATCGTGCTCTGCGACAAGCGGGTAGTAGTATGGCTCTGCCCCTGCCATCAGGCTTCCTGCTGCAAATACCGGATAGCATGGATCCGGAAGAAGGACAACATCTCCCTCATCGCAGAGTGCCATTCCAAGATGTCCCATTCCTTCCTGGCTGCCGTAAACGGTCATGACCATGTCCGGTGTCAGCTCTACGTCAAAACGTTTCTTATAATAGTCACAGACTGCTTCCAGAAGTTCCGGGAGATCCCTGAGACTGTATTTCCAGTTATTGTCATCCATGGCCGCCTCTGCCAGAGCTTTCTTGATGTGTTCCGGTGTTTTGAAGTCCGGCGTTCCCACACTCATATTATAAATTTTCATGCCCTGTGCTTCCAGTTCCATACGTCTGTTATTCAGGGCTGCAAAGATTTCTTCTCCAAATCTGTCTAATCTCTTGGAAAACTGCATATCGATTTACCTCTTTCGTTTCTGTTCAAGCATCATACCTGCCGTTCGTTCTATTGTAGCACTCTCTCCATTACTGTACAAGAGTAAAGTACACTAGTCATCCAATTCTTCCAGATTTTTCTTAAGTTCGATCATCTTGTCACGGAGTTCTGCTGCCTGTTCGAAGTTCAGACTTGCTGCTGCTTCGCGCATCTGCTTCTCGACTTTGGTAATCAGCTTGGTAAGTTCTTTGCGGTTCATGGACTCCGGATCTTTCTTGAGTTTCGCTTCGGTCTCGGCAACCGCCTTGGAAACTGTGATCAGGTCGCGGACTGCTTTCTTAATTGTGGTCGGCGTGATTCCATGTTCTTTGTTGTAGGCTTCCTGGATGCTTCTTCTTCGCTCGGTCTCCTGGATGGCTTTTCGCATGGAATCGGTCATGACATCTGCGTACATGATAACGTGACCTTCGCTGTTTCGGGCGGCTCGGCCGATCGTCTGGATCAGGGAAACTTCTGAACGGAGGAAACCTTCTTTGTCTGCATCGAGGATTGCAACCAGTGTGATCTCCGGGATGTCAAGACCCTCTCGGAGAAGGTTGATTCCGACAAGTACGTCAAAGACATCCAGTCGCATATCGCGGATGATCTCCGCACGTTCCAGCGTGTCAATGTCGGAATGAAGGTAACGCACACGGATACCTACATCCTTCATATATTCTGTCAGGTCTTCTGCCATTCGTTTGGTCAGGGTCGTGATCAGGATCTTGTGGCCCTTGTCCACTTCTTTGTTTACTTCGCTGATCAGATCGTCGATCTGTCCTTCGACCGGGCGGACTTCTACCTTCGGATCGAGAAGTCCTGTCGGACGGATGATCTGTTCTGCACGGAGAAGTTCGTGCTCTGCCTCATACTGTCCCGGTGTTGCAGAGACAAACAGGACCTGGTCGAGTTTGTTTTCGAACTCATCGAAGCTTAACGGGCGGTTGTCTTTGGCAGATGGCAGGCGGAAACCGTAGTCGACAAGCGTCTGCTTACGACTTTGGTCTCCGGCGTACATTCCACCGACCTGAGAGACTGTTTTGTGGGACTCATCTATAATAAGAAGAAAATCATCCTTAAAGTAGTCCATCAGGGTATATGGCGGCTGGCCCGGTGCAAGCCCGGTAAGGTGTCTCGAGTAGTTCTCGATTCCGGAACAGAAGCCGGTTTCTTTCATCATTTCTACATCGAAGTTGGTACGCTCGGCGATACGCTGCGCTTCAATCAGCTTATCCTCGCTCTTGAAATAGGAAACCTGTTCTTTCATTTCTTCCAGGATCGCATCGGCTGCTTTCTGGATTTTTTCCTGTGGAACAACGTAATGGGATGCAGGGAAAATCGCAGCATGCTTCAGTTCATTGCGGATCTCACCTGTCAGAACATCTACTTCTGTGATGCGGTCAATCTCATCTCCGAAGAATTCTACGCGGATCGCGCGGTCTGAGTAGTTGGCAGGAAAAATCTCCAACACATCGCCCCGCACGCGAAAAGTACCTCGATGGAAATCCATCTCGTTGCGGTTATACTGGATATCGATCAGTTCTTTGATCACATCATCCCTGTCCTTCTCCATCCCCGGGCGCAGAGAGATCATCATATCAAAAAATTCTTCCGGTGCACCCAGACCGTAGATGCAGGATACAGAGGAAACCACTATGACGTCTTTGCGCTCACAGAGCGCTGCTGTCGCGGAGAGACGGAGCTTGTCGATCTCGTCGTTGGTGGAGGCATCCTTTGCTATATAGGTGTCGGTAGATGGGACGTATGCTTCTGGCTGGTAGTAATCATAATAGGAGACAAAGTATTCCACTGCGTTCTCAGGGAAGAATTCCTTCATCTCACCGTAGAGCTGTGCTGCCAGTGTTTTATTGTGCGCAAGTACCAAAGTTGGCTTATTTAACTGGGCGATAACGTTCGCCATTGTGAAGGTCTTACCGGAACCTGTGACACCCAGTAAAGTCTCGAACTGGTTGCCTTCTTTGAAGCCTTTGACCAGTTTCTCGATGGCCTGGGGCTGGTCACCGGTGGGTTTGTATTCGGAATGAAGTTTGAAGATTTGTTGTGAATTCTGCACAAAATCACCTCCTGGTTTTTATATCAAAAAAGTTCGTCTATCAGGCTGAAATTCGTCGAAGCACATTCTCTAATTTTGCCCCAATATGCCTCTCGACGAATTTTGTTCACCACCTGACATTTTGTAGACTTATAAAAAGTAGTAAAACTGACGTGGACGAATTAACACTCAAATGTAAGAGATATTATATCATGGAAATATGGAATTGTATATACAAGGTGAACATTAGTTCTTTAAAAATTTTTCTACATTTATCATCGTATTCAGAACATTTTCTGTATTATCCTTCTTCTTTTCCGGTAATACTTCTTCCATATAAGAAAGCAATTCCGGCGGGATCTCCTCAGCTATAATATTTCTATTATCTCCATACACATCCATGGTTATCAACTCTCTTGCATGTCCCATCAACTTGGATACTGCTTTAGGAGAGAAATTATTCTTTAACAACAGGGTGCAATATGTACTTCTCAGATCATGCCACCGAATATCAGGAAGTCCTGTCTCCTGCAGTAGCTGTTTGTAGTGTTTCCAATGAAAATCTTTACTCCTCGGTTTTCCATAAGTTGAACAGCAGATGTAGTCTCCATCAAAAAAGTATTTTCCTCTACGCCGACGATTCTTTTCATATTGTTTACGTTCTTCAACGATTGCTTCAAATACCAGATCAGGAAGCGGAAGAACACGTTTACTGGAAAAGGTTTTCAACTGAAGTTCTTTCTTAGTAACTCCATCATTAGGAGCGTATGGTTTTCTGTTCAGTTCTTTGCCTAACTGCCTTTCAACAGATATTGTTCGGTTGATGTAATCCACATCTGAGTATTTCAGACCGTTAATTTCCTGTCTTCTAAGCCCCAGGAGCACATTAAACAGTATCTGCATGTGAATCGGCGTATTCTTACTCGCTTGTAGCAGCACATAAATTTGTTCTAAGATTTCTGCTTTTGTCAATATAAGTCTAAAAAAAATTTGCTTTTAATTCGCAAAAAGCACCACTGTTTTCATCCAGTGATGCTCCCTGCGAACAATCTTATTCAGTTTATGCTTTTTCTTCTTTGTAGAAAATGTCATCCATCTTCCATTTTATCTCCATACGTCCTGGTCCATAAATAAAGACTTTCTCAATAATCTTCGACAACTGTATTTTGTCAAAATCCTGCAATGCTGCAATCTCATTTACTTCCATTTCTTTTCCTGTTGCTTCATCACATTTTTTCTTCGCTATGGCAATCTCATTCTCCAATTCTGTTATCTGCAAAGTGATTTCTGAAATACGAGAAGTCGTTTTTTCCAGTTCTTTCATATACCCGTCCTTGTCCAACACTTTTTATGAAGTTCCAAGCACTTGATCCAAGGCAGAAAGTCATGTTGCATCACTTAATACTACAGTCTCTTCTTTATTTCTCCAATCGTCATCTCATATACTTCTGCTACTTTTTCCATTGCTTCCGGTATCCCCGGCTGCTCTCCGGTCCTATCTCTCAAAAGTTCTGTCAACTCATGACTAACCTCATACAGACGGTCAAAGGAAAGATTCTGACACACCCCTTTCAGTGTGTGTGCACCGCGGAAAGCACCTTCAAAATTTTTATTTTCCAATTCATAGGAGTACGAATATCATGTGACATATTAGACAGAAAATCCGTTTTCGCCTTATTTGCATTTTCAGCTGTCTGTAAAGCCTCTGTTGCAACGTTCTTTGCCTTTTTCAGTTTTTGATTGACTACTTCCATTTCCTTCATTGTTTGCAAATGAAGTTCATTATTTCTTTTTTCATATTCTGCTCTTTGATCTGTAAGACTAAGTCTGGAAATACTGTAGAATAATCCGGCAAAAAGCAAAAATATAAAACCTGCCATGAGTATTGTTGTAAACAGCACCGTTTTCTGGTAATCCATCAGCACATTGTCAACAACTCCCTTTGCTACAATGCATACCAAAATGGTGTTGTTGCTTTCTATCGGGCAATACCCCAGATAATAGGGGTTCTGTTTTCCCAAAAGTGCAACTCCGAATTCTCTGTTATCAAACTTCTTTTTGAACAAATCAGCCTCTTCTTCTGTAATAGCCTGTTCCCCTTTTAAATGTTTTAGCAAAGAATAATTACGCAGGTATTTATCACCACTCTGGTTCGTATACGTAATATTTCCGTCATCATCCAGCATGAACAAATATGCTTTCCCATCATAACCTTTCAGTTTTAACATGGAATCCAGTTTCGAATGATCATACACAGTTCCAATTGCCGTATAAGTTTCCCCATTGATAGTATATTCCTGACATGGGATCGCAACCAGATAACCTTCTTTTTTCTTCTGATCATAATCAAGACGCACCAGTTTTCCAATATTGTATCCATTCTTTAAGTCCAGCAGAAATTTACTTGGCATATCAATCCGCATTTTTGTTCCATCTGCGGATATTGCCTGACCATTTTCCTGAAGAAATATAAGGGTACTTTCCGATTCTTTTTCCCATGCTTCAAAGAAACTTTTGTTCGTATCCGTTTCAAGGGACAGCTCCCATACTGCCTTTTCCATTTTCGCTGATATACTTCTTAGACTTACTTATAAGATACTTGATACAGACTAAGCTTAAAAGAATTGTAAGTAGTATAAGCAACAGTTTTGTTATTTTTTTCTTTTATTTACCGTTTGTTCTATCTCCACTTTTACTATTCAACCTCTATATAGTCTTCCGGTGCCGACGGCTGCTGTCCTTTTGACATTGCTTCGATCCATGCACTTGATAATGTTGCATCTTTTAGCTGCTCAATCTCACATTTCGGATTTATTTTTTTCAAAACAGACATTGTGGTATCTGTAAGAAGAATAGAGTATTCCTTTTCTTTGTCTATGTTCTTACCATTAACTGTTAAGTCCTTTAACGAAAATCCACTTTCCGCTTGATTGACGATCATTTTCATACCGGATGCAATTGGTAATTCGTATTTATTGGTTACATAAAAATTCTCATCAGCATCGGCGAGATAATTTTCCACGAGTTCATAAATCTGTTTACCATTAATTTTCGCAAAATATAATGCTGTATCTGAACTCTTCGCTGTCATCATGCCACCCCGGCTATTGGTGCATTTTCCTTTATACATAGAAGAAGTGAAATAATAATATGGTGCCAGAGCCAGCTGTGCATCATTTTCTTCTCTGATCGTAGTTAAAATGGAAGATGCTGCATCACGGCCATTTCTATCGTTCAGTGAAATGGAATATTCATTTTCAAAATCCACCGTTGCTTTTTCTTCTGGATCTTTACGGTTCATTACACTGCGAAAAGTATCATAAGCCTGTGTTTCATCCATTTCCCCTTAGAATCTGCTTTCACCTCACACAGTATTCTTGAAATCAGCCTCCAAAAATGCTATATTGGATTCTATATGAATGTTACTGCTCGCTGTATTCACAGCGCACGGTAACCCTGTTCTGACTGTCCAGGGTGCAGGTAAACAGACTGAGCGGCCATTCTCCGCTCGTCATATCCTCCACACTCCAGGGTGTCAGTGCTTCTATCACAGCCACCTGATACACGAACCGATTTCCGACTGCGTCTGTGAAAATTACTTCACTTCCCGTTGAAAGCGTCTTAAGTCGTCCAAAGTGGGATTGATAATTATGTGCTGCGATCACCAGATCACCCTTATAGGCACTTCCTGTATATCGGCACGGTGCAAGCCGCAGAGCCGGGTAACTCCATTCACTGATAACCGGCAGCTGCAGATCAAGAGCCGGGATCTCCAGAATCCCGATACATGATATATCACCAAGACTGCTCAGCGTAAACTCCGGCATCTCCATATCCGGGTCCAGCATATAGTCCGGTATGTCCTGACTGTCCGCCGCTTCCCCGTCAGGATCCGACGGAACCTCTGAAGCTTTTTTGTTTTCCGACAGATATTCTGCCAGGATCTCCTCCTGACTCTCCTCTGCACGGCGGCTGTCCCACAGGTTATACATCAGAAGCAGCACAGCCGATGCCACCAGGATCAGCCCTGCCCCTGTAAAAAATCTTCCAAGTCGATTCTTTCTCTTATCTCGCATCATTTTTCTTCTTTTTATCTCCGGATCTTCGCAGTACCTTACCTGCCAGCAGACACATCACCCCCGCCATCATAAGAAGCGGAACCGGCCACCAGAGCTGTCCTGTCTGCGGAAGTTTCTGCGACGGCTTTCCGTCATCTCCTCCGGATTCTCCCGGCTCCTTTGCCGTATTGGTCAGCACAACCGTGCTTCCCTGCCAGATGGTACTTACCGTATAGCCGGACGGCACTTTTTGCTCTGTCACACTCCAGCGCACCTGCGATGAGAGATCTTCCCAGGTATAAGACCACTGATTCTCCGAATTCAGGATCTGCCTGTCAACAACCGTTGTCTTTCCCTTTGAATCTGTCCGAAGAAGCTCCACCTGCACAGAAGCCGGGCGGTTTTCCTCCCTGTCCTGCTTCCACACCTTCAGCACATGAACCCTCGTCCTGGAACCTTCCGGCTTTTCCCTGTCATCATATTTCAGAAAAACTTCTATGTTATACGGATCTTCCTGCGTGGAATCCGGAAGTGCGACCAGAGAAACCTGCGGAGTGTAAATCCTGGTCTTTCCATTCTCCTGCACCTCGATCTCCTTCGCACTCACAAGATAAAGCCCTCTCGAAAGATCCTCAAAACGTGCACTCCTGTCACTTCCTGACTTCGTCACCGCATCTGCCTCGATCCCGTCACGTCCGATATAGTCCGCAAGAGTACGCGCTACTCCCTTCCAGCCATCCTGATCCTTCTGATCCAGGGAAACCTGGTAATTCTGAAATTTTTCTGTCAGCGTAAAACTGTCTTCATAGTCTGTCACACGGTACAGAGAAAGCTCCATCCCCTCTGCCGGACATTCAATCGAAATACTGCCCCTCGTCTGATCCGCCGCCAGAACCGGCACCCTCGTCATCATCCCGACAAGGACAGCGACAAAAGTCAACATAAATATTATGTTTTTGACCTGTCTGCGACCGTTTTTCTTCTTTCGATACTCCATCTTCTTCTCCCACTGATCTGGCTGTTTCTATTTCGTATGGTTACTTTTTTTCTTTCTCTTCTTTCCGGAACGCCGGGTCGATATATCCACTGCAATAAAACTGATAACAAGCAGCGGAATGGCGATGCCTGTCGCGACAACCACTGTATTCATCTTTGCGGCATCTGAGGTGATCCTGGAATCATCACCTGCGCGGTTCGCAATTCTCTTTCCCCGCACCAGCAGTCTCTGCGTGTTGATTCCGTACGGCGTACAGGTAAGAAGCGTACACAGATCTTTATCCTCTTCGATCTCAAGCGGACCATAATCCTCCGGTTCCACGATACGGATCTGATCGATTTCATATGTAAAAACCTGATCATAGATATGAAGGAGAAAAACATCTCCCTTCTGCAGCTTATCAAGATCCGTAAAAAGCTTCGCACTCGGGAGTCCTCTGTGCCCGGAAAGAACACAGTGCGTTCCGGTACCTCCTACCGGCAGACTGGAACCTTCCAGATGACCGATGCCTACCTGCAGGACGGAATCATCCACTGTATGATAGAGGGCAAGCTTACATTTGATTTCAGGTATGGTGATATAACCCATCATTCCTGTTCCGTCTGCATTCAGAAGACTTTTGTACAAAGCATCCTGCTCCTCTGACGGATTAAAACGCCCTGCATCTGAAACCAGCGTCTGGTTATATTGTGCTGCCTGCTCCAGAGCCTGCTTCTTCTCCTGCGTTCCCATCTTTTCGATGCGGTCCGAGTACTCTGCAACCGCCTGTGTCTGATGTTTCGAATTCCAGAAATTACTTACTGTCGGGTACAGCAGCAAGGACAGACCTGTAAGAAAGATAATTGCTGTAATAATTGTCGAAATATGCTTTCTCATGCTACAATCCTCTCCTTGCTGCTGTACAGGGAATAAAAATATTCCCTGTACAGCAAAATTATGTTGCTCTTTGTAATAACCTGATTCTTCTATAAAATGATTATCTCATTCTTTTCTTTGTGATCAGTACCACACTGGATCCAAGTACAAGAACTGCACCCAGGATGTAGATCAGGGTTGTTCCGCTTCCACCTGTGGATGGGAGGATGGAGCCGGTGTTGTTCTCGACTTTGACTTCATCTACATTATTTGCGCCAACAGTGATATTTCCGTTTTCATCAATGACTACTGTTATTGGTGCAGACAGTTTGTTATAACCGGCTGGCTGCTGTGTCTCTGTAAGGTAGTATGTATCAGCATCAAGACCTTTGATTGTGAATTTACCGGAATCTGTAGTAGTTATTTCTGTTATCTTTGTAATTCCTGCTGCTTCATTTTCTTTTGCTACTCGGTAGATATCACCTGTTGTATCATCTTGGCTAACACTTACAAGTTCAATTGGATCTGATCCATCAGCATTCTTACTTAATGTGAAGGTTGCATCTGCAAGTGCTGTTTCTGTACTATTTTTCATCGTGTATTTGAATACTGGAAGTTCAAAGGTTTTTGTTTTTGTTGTATCATGATTTGTTTCATTGTTGTCTCCATACTTCAGCCATGTTTCATTCTTATATTCCGTTTTAGGCACTGCATCATCATTCAGAGTTGCAGAGTAAGTAACGATGATTTTATCGTCTTTTGCAAGTGTGTCACAGAATGTTTGAGTAAATTCAATATGGAAAGTGCAACCCTCGGTACCAGTATTAGTTATTAACCTATAATTATCAGGATCAGTAAGAGTAGTGTCACCTTTCTTCACAGTTACAGTACCATCAAATGTCAATCCTGCATCCATCTTATCATGCAGTACATAGTTCTGTGCACCTGGCTGTGCTGTGATTGTAGTCTGGAAGTTTACAGTCTGTCCAATATCAGCTGTGTTGCTCTTCCCCCATTCATCTGCTGCATTTACTTTAGAGTCTTCCTGAACTTTCTTTTCTACTGAAGGAACACCATTCTTTTCCTGGATTGTTGCTGTTGGATTTGTTGTATTAAGTGAACAAAGTGCACCCACGTTGGAATCTACAAGATAGTATCCAAGCGGAAGAGTAGAAAATGTTACTTCTGAAGTAGTTTCTCCTGCTGTAGCATCTGGAGCTGTTTCTTTTTGGTCAAACGTTAAACGATTATCATTAGCATACTTTAATGCTTTCTGTGCAAACTCTGCAGCATTAGCTCCTTCTTTCCATGTCACATAATCATTATTAATGGTCACATACACATCTTTTATTCCAGTCCCCTCAATAAAAGATTTCCATGCAGATGTCGCTTTATAGGCATAATTTCCTGTAGTCATATTATGGCTCTCTAACTCTAAAATTCTATAAATTTCATATGTCTGTTTCGGTATTGCATTAGTAATCGTAATCTTTCCCGTTCCTGGAGTAGCTGTTGCTCCAGCTCCCTCTGCGCTTACCACGCTTGCCATTCCCAGTACCATCATAATGGAGAGCATTATTGCGGCGATTTTTTTAAATAGTTTCATTTTCTTCCTCCTTGTTTTCGCACTACTGCCCCTCCCGGAAGAATCTGCTTTTCCGAAGGGTACAGTACCCCTTTTTTATTACCTGTTTCTGCAGGTATATTTTTTTATGTTGATCAGCATCAGCAGTCCCGCGAAGAGTATTAATATCGCGCCTGCCAGCCTGTAAATAAGGGATCCATAACTGCCTGTAGAAGGCAGTTCTTTCACACGGATCTGGTTGGTAACCGTCACCGTGTCTCCACTGACTGCGCTGTTTCCCTCTGTTGCCGTACCTGCAGTCTTTGGTTTCTCATACGATGTAAAGTATTCCATTTTATTCACAGTCGCAACTGTGGTGGAATCTTTAATCGGCTTTCCTTCATCATCAATTTCAAAAACATAATATGTCCTTGTCAGATCCAGATTCGTAAATTTCGCTGTCCTGGAACCTGTCTCTGCTGCGTCATATGTAATGGTGACCGTCTGAAGCGGTGTTGTGGTTCCATCTGCATCTTCATACAGTCCAAACTTATACGTTCCACTCACCGGATTCGCATCATGACCACCTGGATCCTTGAACTTCTTCTCCACTGTGATCTCACCTTTGTGGTTGAGGACAGTCAATTCATAGATCGGCTGATACTGTATATTGATTTTCGGATTTTTCATCTGCATGCAGTTTTTCACATACTCCGAATAATCTGACTGACCAGCTTCTATTCTCGGGACCATAATATAAATCGGTTCACTGTCTGCCACATATCCAGACGGTGCCGTTTCCTCGGTCACTTTATAGATGGTGTTATACTCCATTACATAGTTTGAAACTGAGCCTTGTCCAAAGAGAATTTCCCCTTTATCGTTTGTCGTTCCTGTCCACTCCTTAGCAGTGTTGTCTTTAATTTGACCATTTTCCACTGTGCACGGAACCATCTTAAATACAGCCCCCGGCAATGTAGCTGACAGATTGTTCTGATCCTTCTTGATGATCTTCAGTTTGATATTATTTCCGGTTGTTACGGTTCCACCTGCGGCATAGGAATAATTTCCTTGCTCCACCTTGGTTCCACTGGACGGAAAATAATGCTCCCAGTATGCTTCATTTGAGAAGCCTACTGCCTGTCTTGGTGGGGCATTCACTGCTGCAGTATAGGTGATCGTAACCGGCACATCACGGGGAATCACTATTTTCAGCGTATTATCCGCATCAAGCGAAGCTGTATAATCCGTGACAAGAGCACCTGTCTTTGAATTAATTACTTTGATCGTTTCCGTGTCCAGGATCAGCGTGGAACTCAGTTTATCAATCAATGTCAGTGTCGTTCCATCTTTTGTCGAAAGTGCTGCTCCGAATTGATTTGCCTCAATTGTAAAATTTATTTTTTCACTTACAGGATTTGTTGTCGTAAATGTTTTCGCAATTTTCTTCGGTGTTATTTCTGCCGGGGAAGTTGCTGTGCTGATATCCTGTCCATCTGCTGTCTGGAGCGTAACCTGATTTATAAATGTCTTTGTTTCTCCTCCAAGCAGCACCTCCGGATCTGTCACCCTGCATACAACCTGAACGTCAACAGAATAATCATCTCTCTCTTTCCCTGCTGTAAAATCACCCAGTTCGATCAGAGCCTGATTGCCCTTGACATAATAGGTTGTTGTCTTTTGAGATCCATTATCTGTACCTGCCGTAATGGTTTTTTCTTCCCAGCCGTCGGACTTGAGTTCTGGAATTTTTTTTGAGGACATTGCCTTAAAGTCCTGTTTTCCTCCAACCCATTTGATTCGAATATATGCCAGTTCCATACCATCCGGTATCGCCTCCAGCACCCGATAGGTTCCTGACAGTTCCCCTGCATAGTTCACCTTAAATGCCCAGGCCGCATACTGTCCTGCACCCGGCAGTGCAGTTGTAACAATCCTGCTATTATTTCCCTGATCTGCACCATCCTTCTTGCTGGTTACTGTTGTTCCATCATAGGTAAATGTCTGTCCAAGTTCCTTCAGGATGTCTGCGCCTCCGCACAGAAGTTTCTTTGCACTGCCGTGGTCAATCCAGGTATTGCCATCATCGCTTGTACTGATATGATTTCTAAATTCAAAAGCATCACGATATTTTGTCGGCAGCGACTGGGGTTCTGTCCTTACAATGAAGTAAAGCTTAGCCTCTCCAAGCGTAATCAGTTCCTTTGCCTTTAATGACAGTTCACTGTAATTACCCGTACCTGTGAAGCTTTTATCATTAGTCAGTTTCGGCGTAAACTTATCAGTTACATCTTTAAGTTCTCCAGTCTTCTGAAGTTCTTCCAGACTGCCGTACCCGGTGACCGTCTTTCCCGCTGGCAATGTTCCCATATAAATTCCTGCCAGGGAATCTGAATGCAGATAAGAATCTGTCAGACCCGAGTCCTTTGATATGGCATCCCGGAAATAGGTGTCCTGCAAGATTGCTGTTCCTGATACCTCAATCACCCAGTAAAGTTTTCCGTTTTGCCAGGTTGCCGCGCCTGTTTCTGGTTCCTCATAATACCAGGCATCCTTTTTGACATTCATTTTGAACGAACCGGAAACGGTTATCTCTTTTTGGGAATATATATTGCTGATATCAAATGGCGCACCATCTTTCACTGCGTTTCCTGACAGTGAAAATTTATTATTTACCTTAGCACTACTGAAATTAGCGTTTGCCGGCATTGCATAGTAGGTAAATCTGTAAGCATAATTCTTATCATCCCAGCCAAGATCCGATGGTTTCAAAGCAAACGAACTTAAACCGGCAATCTTCACCCATTTTGTGCCTTTTACGTCATATGTGTTCGTGTTTGCATTGTACTCACAGGCTTCTACTTTCGCATATCCGATATATTTCATCTTATCATTGGGAATAAGCTCATCTTTCATCTCTACCTGATTCACATTCCACTCACCCAGTGTCTGATTGACATCTACGGTATATGGGTAGCTTCCGGCAGGGACGATGAAGGAATTTTCTGTTGAAGAGTCTGACTTAACAGTTCCAGATGTCAGATCATATTTCGCATCTGTTCCCATTTCAAACGTCTGGTCTGTCGCAGTTCCGGTTCCGGCTATTTTCTCATCCCATTTATAGTTTCCGACATTTGCGCTGTCCCAGTATCTGTTAAGAGCGTCTCCAAAATTAGAATTCGCATTCGATACATGTACATAATATCGGTTTTTTACATCTACATTGTTTGCCTGCATTGCTGCCAGTGCTTCCGGTTTCACAGTAACTGTGTAAGTTGCATAATAAGAATCACCTAGATTTACGGTTATCGGTTTATCACCTGCCCCTGTAATCTTAAAACGAGTTGGCTTATTATTTGGATCATTCCAGGGCGTTACATAGTTATCATCACCATTTGCCCAGCTTACAGTGTAATCTGCCTTAGATACTGGGGTATGATTTGAATCTCCATCTTTTTTTACATATAGCTCTATAGAATCACGATCGTAACTGATATATGGGAGTGCCTTTGAATCCGTATGAATATTATCCGATTGATCATCCAGATAATCTCTAAATTCAAGATTCTTCAAAGCATAATTACTGTTATCCCTATCCAGATTAAACTCTATTTTATATGTGATTTTATAATTTCCTTCACTGTCCCGAACAATATTTCCATTATGGCTCTTCGGCATTGTATAGTCAATTTTCGGTGTAAAGGATGTCTCATGATAAGCTCTCTCATAAGTTTTGGAATACACGTCTGCTTTATTTTTTATCTCTTTGCCGTCCAAACCGACATTATCCTTCAGTTTGACATAATATGTAAGCGTGCGGCTCTCACCTGCCGCCATATTGCCAATTTTCCAGACCATACTTCCCGGTGCAGTAACGCTTGCCGCTCCTGGTGTCGGAACAGAATTTGTTGAATCAGCCGTCGTATTTCCCAGATAGACTGTTCCATGATTCTTATCTGCTGCAATTGTCTCATATGGATTCTGATTATTTGGACTTCCTGAAAGAGTACTGCCTGATGCTCCGATTCCCACATAAGAATCCACAGAAGTCTTATTATTCACGATCGTATCAACCACCGAAACATCCGGGCAGCCATCTTCTCCTGCTGTCACGGTGATTGTATATGCAAGGTAATTTCCACTCTCTGTGGATATCACCTGAGAACTGGTACATGTTTTCTCTACACTTATCTGCCCATACTTCGCAACAGCATCAGGACCGAAATTTAACTTATAATTCTTATCTGCCGTTGAAAGTGTTTTCGTACCATCTGGCTCTAACTGACTCAAGGTCACCTTGCCCTCTGCATAAAAATCGCCGGCAATTGTAGTCTGTCCCTTCTCCAGTAATCCTTGGAGATAGGACTCATAAAACTCGACAACAATTTTTCCATTCTGACTGGTAACAGTTCCTACCTGCTGACTGCCTTCCATAATTTTGCCTGCCGTTGTTACATTACGAAGCAGATCCGGAAGCTGGTATGTCAGTTTACGATTATAAGAATTTAGTAAATTATGGATCTGCACGTTCTTATATTTAACCTCCAGTTTGACTGGAGGGTTTCCAGATACCTCCGGAGCATTATCATCCTGGCTAAATTCCTGCCATGTTCCATCCGCTTTTTTGTAGAAAAGTTTGACATACTCACGTTTTTCTGCAGCTTCTGTCCCCTCCACACTCAGATCAAATCCGTCTACCGAGTTCGGAGCCGGTGTCGGTGTTGCTGTCGGCTCTGCCGTATCCGCGATGCTGTTCTCGTCTCCGGAGGTGAAATCAGCATCCATATCCTCTGCCGCGTCTTCTGCACCTTCGATGTTGTCAGCGGCCTGATCTGATGGCTCATCCGGCATGAATTCTATCTCTCCGGCATTGCCTTCGTCCTGAACCGTATTTCCGTCCTCTTCCTGTATCGGGTTCTCCTCCCATTCCGCCGCATCCGACTGGATGTCCGAAATGTTGTCAGCGGCCGCATAACACGTCTCGGTATGCAGATGTTCCTCTATGCCGCAGATCAGCTGACCATCTACGGAATAACATTCCTCTGTATGGACATGTTCTTCCTGTCCACATATCGTCTTTCTCTCCAGCGTGATCGCCGGAAGGATCAGCACATATACTGTACAGAAAACGACTATACACGAAAGACACAGCATTACTTTTCTCCATCGCTTCAGTCGTACTTTGTCCTTTAGTATTTTTCTGATATAATCCGTTCCCTTGTTTTGCACAGTTCCACCTTCTCTTTTTTGGTGTGTATCTGATGCCTCTCTTTTTCAGTCTTCTCCTTCGATACCTTTTTAAATCGGACACTCACAGTCCACTTTTCTCACCTGATTACTGCATTTATCCTGCCTGCTTCTTTCAGCGGCCAGATCCGAAATATGATCTGTCCTTCAATCTGGTCCTCTGAGATATCACCTATCGATGCTGTTCTCGAATCGACCGATGTCTCCCTGTTGTCTCCCATAAAGAACCAGTGAGATTCTGCCACCTGATGCGGAAGCTCAATATCACAGTTTCCAGGTGACACTTCATTAAGATATGGCTCATCAAGTGTCTCTCCGTCGACTGTTACCACTCCGTTCGCATCAATATCAACCCACTGTCCCGGACCTGCGATCACACGCTTGATCAGAAGCTTGTTGCCCTGCCAGAACGCAGCAACCTCTCCTGTTTTCAGCTGCTTGTTCTTTACGGAAACCACGATCTGCCCCGGCTCCAGAGTCGGTGACATGGAAGAACCGTATATCTGGAGAACCGGCATCCATAAGGTTGCCACCAGAACAGAAACTGCCGCCACAACGATCAGCACCGCAACTGTTCCGCGAAAGGTCTGACGATAAGCCGCACGACGTCTTAACCTTTTTTGTTCTTTCTCGGCTTCCTCTATCTCCGGGACGTCCATGGAAGGATTTGTCTTCCTCATCTCGCAGATCAGGTCGATCAGTTCGCTTCTGCTTAAATGCTTCAAGTCATTCTTTCTCTTGTTATTTTTCTTCTTCATGTTCTAACCCCGGGTTCTCTTAATTCACCCATGTTTTTGCTCTTATCAATAGTGTCATTATTATAATTTTTTTGTATATGACGGGTCAATTCACAATAATACTTTTTTTGGTCATTTTTTTACTTTTGTTTGCATTTTTGCGCACGTTTTTGTTACTTTTTATCATTTATGGTATTTTTCTGACAGCAAAAAAAGACTGAAAATCTTCTTTTTTGAAGCTCTTTCAGTCTCTTTTTTTCTCAGATATGTAAGCTGTATTCACGGCGATTTCTGTCTTATTCTACATTTTTTGTTGCGACAATATCCACACCTGTATCTGCCACATTTTTGAGGATCACATCTCCAATATGAACAGGTGCCGGAACTTCGATCCCTTTCAGTGCTTTCACACAGTCAAAGATTTTTTCCTTTGATCCGTATTATGAATACGATATTACACCTTTTCAGGCATATCATATTGCCAAGAAAGTTTGTAAAATTTTTGCAGATGCGCAGTACCAGGTTATCTTTTCTATTCATGAAAATAACAGCCATCTTCACATCCATATCCTTGTAAACACAATAGATTTGACTAATGGTATGCTCTATAACTGTGATATGCATAATTTCTACGCTATCAGAGGCCATGTTAAATTTGTTCTACAATCATACCGTCTATGGTATGGGAATCATCCTTTACGCTTATTAGAATAATATCCATTTACATAAAATTATCCCTCAGGGCTTCATACCCTGAGGGACATCCTCATTCATTTTAATTTTCCTTTTGTTTTTCAAGCTGTTCCAGACAATACTTTTCTGCCAGAATTATAAATTCATCTGCAACTGAAATCTGCCGTTCTGATTCTTCTTTACTTGCAATATAAAAATCATCATAATCGCTGGCATGGCGAATCTCTTCTGCCTGTCCGATTTTCCTTCCCATTTCTCTTGGAAACACTGATGTTTTCACATAATCCTTATTGAAGTTTGCCACAGCATCCTTATGCCTTTTATATGCTTTACCACTTACAGCATGTACTGCATTAATTGCATGAAAAATAGAATAGTATGCCCTGTTATTGGCTCCTTTATAATCTTCAATAGAAAATAATGCTCTTGCTGATTTCAGATCATTTCGGGCTGTTTCCAGACGATATAACACCAGATCCCGTCTAGTACCAATCTCCTGATTATGCTGCTCCATACAAAACTACCCCTTCTTTATGAATATTGGAATAAAATGGATAGTTCACAATCCACTTGTTAAAATGTGCTTCACTTTTTGCAATAGGCTTAATATCCGTGTCATGATCCATATTAAAGTCATAGGTCATGTACGAGAGCTGTTGTGCATATGCCTTTAATTCCAGATCTGACATATCTACAAGAATCATAATGTCCACATCAGAATCCGGACGGAAGTCACCCCTTGCATAAGAACCATAAAGAATTATCTGGCGTATATGGGAACCATAGATCTTCTTGACCGCTTCTACATACTGTTCGATTAAATCCTGCATCATCTTTGGCATATATCATCACCTCATTTTCTGCTGATCATTCTATACTCTACTTACTTCTTAATTTTATTATAACCAGTTTACTCTCGTTTCTCAATCAATATTTTCCATGTATCAATTTTACTACTTTCTTCGACGAATTTTGTTCACCGTTATAGTGAATCCATCTTGTCCATTTGTTTTTAATCTATCAGTTATTGTGCTTTATATGGTATTATTTCATCTTATTTATTCAATATATAGTATACGAATTAATATCAAGATACTAGGAGACAAAGTATTCTACTGCGTTCTCAGGGAAGAATTCCTTCATCTCGCCGTAAAGCTGCGCTGCCAGTGTTTTATTGTGCGCAAGTACCAGGGTTGGTTTGTTGAGCTGGGCGATGACATTCGCCATCGTGAAGGTCTTACCGGAGCCGGTGACACCAAGCAAAGTCTCGAACTGGTTGCCTTCCTTGAAGCCCTTGACTAGCTGCTCGATTGCCTGCGGCTGATCGCCGGTGGGGTGATATTCGGAGTGTAGTTTGAAGATTTGTTGTGAATTTTGCACAAAAGCACCTCCTGGTTGTATGTTGAAAAAGTTCAATGCTATTCTTTTTGCAATTCTATTGCATTTGTGTTTCCAAATATTTCTCACATAAATGATTATTTAGAAGAGATGGCAAAGACCATCTACGACTATTGGTTTGTGCAGTTTGAGTTTCCTGATGGAAACGGAAATCCATATAAAACTTCAGGTGGAGCCTTATTATACAATGAAGTTCTCAAAAAAGAGATTCCATTTGGATGGACTATTGATACTTTACTCCTTCTTTGTGAATATTGGAATAAAATGGATAATTCACAATCCATTTGTTGAAATGTGCTTCACTTTTTGCAATAGGTTTGATATCCAGATCATTGTCCATATTGAAATCATACGTCATATAGGATAGCTGCTGCGCATATGCCTTTAATTCCAGGTCAGACATATCCACCAGAATCATAATATCCACATCAGAATCCGGACGGAAGTCACCCCTTGCATAAGAACCATAAAGGATTATTTGGCATACATGAGAGCCATAAATCTTTTTGATAGCCTCCACATATTCTTCAATTAAATCCTACATAAGCTTAGACATACATCTCACCTCACTTCTCATCTACCTCAATTGTGTCCATCATTGCTATTTTTAGTATATCATTTCACATAAAAGAAGTACAGAACAAGCGAATATTTGTTCTGTACTTTTTATAAGTTCTATTCTATCAGACCTCCACCTCAAACGGCAGCCGATCGAGGATGTCTTTCTGCATATCCACTCCCGGGTAGACTTCGATCAATTTCAGGCCTTTGGGGGTGAGGCGGAAGACGCAGCGTTCTGTTACGTAGAGGACCTTCTGGCCGTTTTCGATCGCGCGTTTTGCGGAGAAGCTGATGCTTGAGACGTTCTCTACAAATTTAGGGATCTCGCCTTCTTTGTGGATGGTTACGACACCCTTTTCCTGGGTGACTTCCAGACCTTTGGCGTTGAAAGTCATGCAGAAAACTACGGTTGGGGTCTTGGCTGTGATATTGGCAAAGCCACCGATGCCTGCAAAGGCCCCTGTTCCTCTGTGGGCATTGATATTTCCGTAACGGTCTGCCTCCAAACCGCCCATAAAGCAGATATCCAGCCCACCGTTGTCGTACAGGTCAAACTGGTTTGCCATATCATAAACGGAAGCGGCACCAATCATTGCCCCAAATGCTTCGCCCGAAACAGGAAATCCCCCGATTCCTCCGGACTCCACCGTGAGCGTGATCATATCGAGCATCCCACTCTTTCGCGCATATCTGGATACCATTTCCGGAATTCCGATTCCTATGTTTACAATATCATCCACTCGCAGCTCTTTAGCGGCTCTTTTTCCTATGATATTTGCCGGAACGTTGTTTTTACGCTGCTTCTGGGAGAGGTCATTGATCTTCTCATTCCAGGTATGCCATTCTTTGTACGGGATCTCAAAACTTCCGGTAAGTGCCGTGTATGCTTCATTTCGCTCCTCCGGCTCTGCCACAACGATCGCATCGACCAGACAGCCCGGAATGATGGCGTTACGCGGACGGGACGGCGTGTCTACGAGACGATCCACCTGTACGATGACCTTTCCACGGTTTGCTTTGACCGCCTGACAGATGGACAGTGCGTCGCCGGACATGAACATATCATCAAAGGTGATATTTCCTTTTCTGTCTGCAGCAGTTCCCTTGATCATGGCAATCGTGATCTTTGGAAGTTTATAATAAAGAAATTCATCCCCATCCACTTCCACATGCTTCACCAGTGAATCATCGATGGAAATTCTGTTGATCCCCGGTCCTTCTCTCCTCGGATCAACAAAAATATCCAGTCCGACTTTGGACAAAGCTCCCGGAAGACCGCCTGCCTGTGCACGGATTGCATGAGAAATACACCCAAGCGGCAGATTATACGCCTCAAATCTGTCCTCCAGCACCAGTTTTTTGGTGCTCATCATCGCGCCAAAATGACCGCAGATCAGCTTGTCCACCGCACCTTCCCGAATATATCCTTCCGCATTATGTTCGTCATCCCAGACACCAAATCCGGCACTGGATACGATCGTCAGATGCGTCGGCGACTGCATTTTCTGATATCTTCGGTATAATGCCTCGTGGAGTTCAGTCGGGTTTTCGATCCCTACAAATGAATTCACGCAGATACAGTCCCCGTCCCGGATCAGACGGATGGCTTCATCTGCATTCATGATCTCATACATACTTATTTCCTCTCAAATACGGTCTCTCCGCCAAGGATCGTCATATCCACCTTCGTGGTCTTGATCTCATCCGGGTCGATCTCGTAGATGTCTTTCTCAAGAACAACAAAATCCGCATTCCTGCCAACCTCGATCGTGCCGTTTTCGTCCTCGGTATACGACGCATAAGCAGCATATTTTGTAAAAAGTTTCACTGCCTCATCTACTGTCAGGCGTTCCGACGGGATCCAGCCCTCTTTCGGCTCGCCGTTTATATTCTTGCGGGTCACGGCAAAATAGATGTTTTCCATTGCATCGAAACTTACCACCGGTGCATCAGAGCCGCCGGATGCATGGATGCCGAGATCCAGCATGGTCTTCCATGCATAAATACCTTCCATACGATGTGTTCCGATCGCCGGTTCTACGGTATTCATATCAAGATCGACAAATACAGGCTGAATGTATGCCAGAATGTCGTTTTCTTTCATTGCTCGCAGGATCCGCGGGTTTGTGATCTGACAGTGGACGATTCCATGTCTGCCCTTGGCGTTATCCTTACGGTATGGAGATTTCGCGATCGCCTCGATCACCATATCCATCGCACGGTCGCCAATGCAGTGTACTGCCGCCTGCATCTGATGCTGGTCAAAAAATGCGAACAGCTCATCCAGTTCTTCCTGCGTGAAGATAATGTTCCCGCAGTTTCCAGGGCTGTCCTCATATGGCTCGTTCATCGCTGCAGTTCTCGCACCAAGAGAACCATCCTGAATGAGCTTCATCGGCCCGATCGTAAAATGATCGCCCCTCTGACCAGTACGATATCCCTCTTCCACAAATGCCTTGGCGTCATCAAAACGCTCAAACAGGCACTGCTCATAATGGCGGACATTCAGCTCGCCTCTCGCATCCAGTGCTTTGTAGGCATTCATGATACGCTTCCAGTTTTTGCCCGGAAGTGCTGCGAGGTCGTCAGACTGTACACCGGTAAAGCCGCATTCGTTCAGTTTTTTTGCGCTGTAGGTAATGTAGTTTTCTACTTCTTTCTGTGACGGGGTGTCAAGCAGAGAATAGTAAAACTGTACAGCATTTTCCTTGATCAGACCTGTTTCCAGATCAACATCCTTCTCGATCTCAGAGAACTGCGGAATCGTCTTAAGCAGTTCCAGACCACGGCTGTTGCAGACACCTACATGTCCACAGACTCTGACCATGATGATCGGAATTTCTGTGGACAGGGCATCCAGCTCATCCTTGTGCGGATATCTCGGCTCCGCAAAATGTTCTTCGTTCCATCCTCGGCAGTAAAGCCAGGTCAGCGGTTTGCCCGCATGCTCCTCGATACGCTTCTTCGCTGCGTCCAGCATTTCTTCCACGCTGGTGCAGTCAAACAGTTTGACGGAACGCTCTACAAATGCATAATGCAGCATGTGCAGATGCGTGTCCACAAATCCCGGAAGAAGCAGTCTGTCGCCAAGGTCAACTTTCTCTTCACAGGCGATCTTCTCTGCCTCTTCGTTGGTTCCTACAAAAACAATTTTGCCATTTTCCACGCCAACCGCTTCTGCTACGTGGCCGGCATCATCTAATGTACGGATTCGTCCGTTAAAAAAAATCTTATCCACTGCTTCTTCATCCTTTATGAATTATTTCTGGTAAATCATTTGTTTTCTTTTGCCTTTTTATCCTCGTAAAAAAGCGCAAAATCTTTGTCTACCTCTCCAATTCCCATGTAACGTGCCTTATAATCCTTAAGCAATTTGATAAAGGTTCCGCTTAAGAGAAACAGAGTCGCTACGTTTACGAATGTCGGGAATACGGTCGTGAAATCTGCAATCACCCAGAGCTGTGCCGGTGTTCCGTTTCCATAGAGAGTCAGCACAGTTACAAGCAGACCCCATAACGGAGTTCCGAAAATAAATACTTTTTCTGCAACCTTGAAGACTTTCTGATTTCCCTTGAGCCAGTGTTTCAGGATGACACTGTAGTATGTAAACCATCCTGTAGAAGTGGTCAGGCCAAACAGGAAGATGCTGAGTGCGATCAGTGCACGTGCCACAGAGCCCATGCCGGATTCAAATGCAGTCAGAGTAAGTTCGGATCCCTGAAGTCCTGAATTCCAGTAACCTGTCACGATAACAACAAGTCCTGTCATAGAGCAGACAACAATGGTATCTGCAAATACTTCAAATGCTCCCATCAGACCCTGTTTTACCGGGTGGTCTGTCTTCGCGGAAGCGTGGATCATCGGAGAAGTTCCCCATCCAGCCTCATTGCTGTATACAGAACGGGCAAAACCAAGACGCATACAGGTTGCGACACCAGCTCCCAAAAATCCACCAACAGCAGCCTGTGTGGTAAATGCACCTTTGAAGATCATACCAAATGCTGCCGGCAGCTGTTCAAAGTTTGTGATCAGGATAAAAAGTGATCCCAGGATATAAAGCAGGCACATGATCGGTGTCATATAAGAGGAGATCACGCCGACCTTCTTTACACCGCCAATGATGATCACATAAATCGCGAGTACATACAAAAGGGACGGTACGATGTATGGAAGTTTGAAGGTACTTCCAACTGCCTCAGATACCGTATAGTTCTGAAGAGTAATAAACCATGTCATAAAGATACATCCACCGAATAATACAGCAAAGATCTTCCAGAACGGAAGTTTCTTCTCATCGCCCAGACCTTTCTGCATATAGTAGGTCGGTCCGCCGAGATATTCGCCGTTTGGCTGTTTTTCTCTGTAATAGACAGCCAGAGTTACCTCTGTCATTTTGATGATCATGGCAAGAAGCGCAGCGACCCACAGCCAGAACAGTGCACCAGGGCCTCCTGTTACGATCGCGGTTGCAACACCAGACATATTGGATACACCAACGGTTCCTCCGATCGCGATGGAAATCGCCTGAAATGGCGTCAGACTCTTGCCGTCGTCTCCACCTTCCTCACGACGTTCTTTGCTGAACATATTTTTGATGATATGTCCAAAGTGACGGAACTGGAAAAATCCGGAGCGGATCGTCAGATAGATTCCTGTTACCAGAATTGTGATCAATAATGGCAGCCCCCATAACCAGTTTGTTAAGTTTTCGAATAATGCAAACATTCCCTCTCTCCTTTTCTTTTGTTTTGCATAAAAATGCATTGCCCCTCATTTTTATTCATTTCAGTATAGCATATACTTTTCTTTATTTCTACGCTAAAGCGGCATTTTCCTAAAATATTTTTAGATATATACAAAAAAACACAGAGCAGTCTGCGAAACTGCTCTGTACTTGATTATTATTGTAAAGCCACCGGGGACACTCAAAAAGCCGGCAAACACCGCCCCGTGGTCACTCCACTTCTTCCGGCTCCATGCTCACTACATGATCCCCGCCATTGACAGCATCAATGTCATATTTCTGTCTGTATTCATTGAAATAAGAATAATACTCCATTGTGTCAGTCGGATAGACCTTGGAATCGTGGATGTGAAGATCCGGGTCTTCTTCTCCGCTCTTCATCAACGCCATCATTGCACTTGCACTGTGGGCTGCAATACGTCCGAAACTGTTAAGGATGTCATTAAATACGGTTCCCTCTTCCAGGCCGCACTCGCCCTTGCTGAGTCGTGCTACATGATGTAATTTGAGTTCATCACAGAGATTGGTGATAACTGCTCCAAGCGGTGCTACTCTCTGCGCTGCCTCTCTGTCATCCTTCATAAATGCATTGCAGGTCACATTGATCTCCTCACGGACAGCTCCCATGACGATGTTCAGCTCATCCCAGGCTGACTGAGAAAAGTTTGTATGGTTGTCATGCATCTCATTTGCCATATGTGCGATATAAGATGCGTGATCCCCGATTCGTTCAAAGTCATTGATCGTATGCAGATACAGGGAAACCTGTCTTGTCTGTGCTGTATTCATCTCACGCTTGGTGAGCTGGATCAGGTAATCACCCAGACGGCTCTCGTATTTGTCGATCAGGTCTTCCTTACGCTGAACCTTGTCGTATTTATCCTGCTGATAATCATTCAGAAGGTTCATCGCACGGTTGACATTCTTGCGGAGTTTCTTGGACATTCCGTTCATTGCACGATGGCACTGACCGATTGCAAGTGCCGGATAGTTGATCAGACGTTCCTCAAGAAGGTCAAAGTCTGCTTCGTCTTCCAGTTCTTCTGCGCTGTCTTTTACAAGCATGCATACCAGTTTCTCAAGCTTCGGAATGAACGGGAACAGTACGATAACTGTTGCCACACGGAACACTGTGTTCAGGGCAGCGATCGTTACTGGTGTCATGATCATATCCATAAATCCAAAATGTACGATCGCATTCGCGGTATAGAAGATAATGGACCACATGATAAGACCAAACAGGTCATTCATAAGATAGATGAGTGCTGTTCTCTTACCGTTCTTATTTGCACCGATTGCAGAGATCAGTACCGGACAGGCTGCGCCGACACCGATACCAAGTACGATCGGGAATGCACTTGCAAAGGTCAGGATACCTGTTACGGAAAGAGCCTGCAGTACACCGACTGTTGCAGATGCACTCTGAAGTACGGCGGTGAACAGGATACCTACTAGGATACCTGCCAACGGGTTAGAGAACATGGTCAGCATGTCGATAAATACTTTGCTCTCACGGAGAGGTGCAACTGCTCCACTCATTGTCTGCATACCTGTCATAAGAATTGAGAAACCAAGCATGATGTTTCCAATGTTCTTATGTACAGAACGTTTGCAGAACATACGAAGGATAATACCGATGATCGCCACAACTGCTGAGATCGTTGCTGTAGAAAGGATGCTTGCGATACCGCCGGATCCCTGAATATAGGAAAGACAGAGAATCCATCCTGTGATACTGGTACCGATGTTGGCACCCATGATGATACCGATTGCCTGTTTCAGTTTCATCATACCGGAGTTTACAAAACCGATGACCATGACTGTCGTTGCCGATGAAGACTGGATGACGCTGGTAACAGCAGTTCCCAGGGCAACACCCTTGAGCGGGGTATTGGTCATGCGGTACAGAAATGCCTCCAGCTTATTGCCAGCCACCAGTTTCAGGCCATCGCCCATCAGAGACATTCCAAACAAAAATAGTGCTACTCCTGAGAGTAAAGATAAGACCATTGAAAATATTGCCATAATTTTCTCCTCTGTTGTCTTTTCGTCCTGCGTCCGTGCAGAACGGACACCTTCTGTTTTTTTACCTTTTCTTAACTTTCTTTTTATTCATTTTTTACATTGCCTTTTTTATTATGCCATACTCATGGCTCGATTACAACATTGGATTGAATTTTGTATTTATTTTTATACTAAAAAATCCTCCCGAATCTGATCCCGGAAGGACTCTTTTTGTCAAAAATCAATAAAAATCACAGCCATTTCGACCATTTTCTTTTACACGGTACAGGGCTTTGTCTGCATCCTTGAAAATGCTCTCGCCTGGATTTTCTCTGTCGGCAAAGGCAACTCCGACACTTAAGGAAACTGCCGGGACGCCATCCTCTGCCATGGCAAGCTCCTCATTGACTGCCTTTATCTTGTCACTGATGGTGTACTGAAGATCACTGGTCATCTCCACCATGATAATGGCAAACTCATCTCCACCGATCCTGCACACATAGTCAATGCTTCGGAATGCATCCTTAAGAAGTTTCGATACTTTCTTGAGGATCTTGTCTCCCATTGCATGACCATGGGTATCATTTACGGATTTGAATGTATCTACATCGACCAGGATCAGGGCAAAATTCGGCTCTCCATTCTCATAGATGTTCAGGATCTTCTCAAAAGCGCCACGGTTCAGAATATCTGTCATTGAATCATGCTCTGCCTGATGACGGATGATCTTTTGCGTCTCCTGGTTCTCCTGGTAGACTTTGTTGTATGTCTCTGCCAGATTCTGCAGCTCTGCCGCACCGATCACAGGGAAGATCTCTCCTAATTTAATACTTTCATTGTAGCTGACCAGTGGCTGTACGACAAGTTTCCTTACCAGCATACAGATCACAAGCATCATAGCTACCAGAACAACAATACTGATCTCCAGTTTCAGATACATATCCGAAAAGATGGTAGATGCCCTTCCCTGTCTGTTTCTGGTCAAACGGATCAGGCTGTTCATACACTCGGTAACATTGTCTGTGATCTCATTCCTTACACTCTGGTATGCTGTATCACAGACGATATCCTGTGCCTTGGTACGCTTGTCCTGTGCAGAAAGTGCCTTATCCTCTGTCGAAAGCTGCACATCCCGGATCTCTTCCGGCAAGGATTCCTCAGATTTACCATAGGATTCTGCAACAAGACGCATGGAATAGTACTCTGTCTCCATCAGCTCCTGCGATCTGGAAAGAGCTGTCTCCAGTGCAGTAAAACTGTCTGTATCTGCAAAATATTTCTTGAGTTCCTCAAGAGGTTTCTCCCTGCGCCTGGTCGTATTCGCCTCTTCAAAGTAAAGGTCACGGTACTCTGTCTTACCGGTCATCGCATACATCCGGACCTGCTCTGTAAGATAATCCGAGCCGTCCTGCAGTTCCTTGGCTGAATTCTGACACAGAATATATTCATCTGTCGTCTGCCTGAGAACCTGAAATTCTTTCTCACTGGACACAGAAACTGCTGCAAATATGACTGCAAGTACGATCGTAACAATAATACTCCAGGTACTGACCCTCTGTATTCTGATTTTTTTCGTGTCTTTCATACGAGCATTTCGATTCCTTTTATTGGATTTTCCTCATTCATTATACGACAGCAGCTACCTCATACGACAGCAGCTACCTCGCGTCAAATAAATACTTGTTAAGTTTTCCTCTTAACATTTTGTTGTTCAAAACAATTGACAAAAATTTATCCAGATTCTATACTGTAAAAAAATTTAAAGCAGTATGTTCCATATAATAAGGAGGAAACTCTATGAACCTGCAGTTATTTGCAACCCTGAAAAATTATAATTTCAAAAATCTTCCCAAGGATATTTTTTCCGGCATTATCATTGCCGCCGTGTCGATTCCTATTTCCATGGGATATGCACAGATTTCCGGAATTCCTGCCATATACGGGCTCTATGGTTCGGTCTTTCCTATTCTGTTCTTTGCGCTTTTTTCTACCTCGAAGCAGTTTATCTTTGGCGTGGATGCCGCACCTGCTGCGATCGTAGGAAGTGCACTCTCCACCCTTGGGATCGCTGCGGAATCCCCGGATGCCATGAAATATGTTCCGATGATCGCGCTTTTTGCAGGATTGTGGCTTTTGCTGTTTTATTTTCTGCATGCTGACCGTATCGTGGATTTTATCTCCACTCCGGTCATGGGCGGCTTTATCAGTGGTATCTCGCTTACGATCATTTTTATGCAGATTCCCAAACTTATGGGAAGTTCTGCCGGTTCCGGCGAGATTCTGGAACTGCTTATACATATTTTTCACGCTGTCAGAACTATAAGCTGGCTCTCTCTTGGCATGGGGATCGGCGCGCTGCTTCTGATCCGTATTTTTAAGAAGATTTTCCCGAAGTTTCCTATGGCGATCGTGATCATGATCCTTGGAGTCCTCGCTACACGCCTTTTTCACGTTGACGAACATGGTGTCGTTCTTCTCCAGGCAGTTGAACCAGGACTTCCATCCCTGGTCCTTCCGCAGTTTGGAGGAATCCAGCTCACACACGTTGTCGGAAGAGGTCTGATGGTCGCTGTCGTTATCATGGCAGAAACTCTCCTTGCCGAAAATAACTTTGCTTTCAAAAATGGTTACAAATTAAACGACCGCCAGGAAATCCTTGCCTGTGCGGCCGGAAACATCGCGGCCTCCGCTGTTGGCTGCTGCCCGGTAAACGGAAGTATTTCCCGTACTTCCATGAACGAACAGTACGGAGGAACCTCGCAGGCCGTTTCCCTGACTGCTGGTCTTGTCATGGCAGTCCTCCTTGCCGGTTTTACAGGTTTCATCGGCTATCTGCCAGTTCCTGTCCTGACCGCGATCGTGATCTCTGCCCTGATGGATGTCGTGGAAACACATCTGGCAGTCCGTCTGTTCAAAGTCAGCCGCAATGAATTTTATATCTTCATGGCAGCCTGCCTGGGCGTTTTGTTCCTCGGCACGATCTACGGCGTGATCATTGGAATCCTTCTTTCTTTCGTTTCCGTGATCCTCAAAGCGACCAACCCGCCGCGCTCTTTCCGAGGCATGATCCCGGGCAAAGAAGCCTACTATGACCTTCAGAGGAACCGGCACGCCTACCCAATCCGGCATGTCGTGATCTACCGTTTCAGCGAAAATCTTTTCTTTGCCAACGTAAAGATTTTTCAGGAAGACCTTGAAAACAGCATAAAAGAAGACACAAAAGTTGTGATTGTGGATGCATCTTCCATCAACTCCATCGATATCACGGCCGCTGACCGTCTGGAAGCCATTGCCTCAAGCATGAGGAAAAAAGGGATCCAGTTCTACATTACGGAACATTCTTCCAATCTGAATGAACAGATGCGCTCTCTCGGAATCGGTCATCTTATCAAAGAAGGCTGTGTCCGCAGGACTATCCTGGCCGCACTTAACGATGCCGGCATCCAGAAACCATATGATCTGGAAATTCCGGAAACGGAGAAAAAACTGGCTCAGATCCGCAGCCAGTCCCATCTTCCTGCCGAAGAAGAGAATACACTGGAAGAATTTGCCTGGGCATTTGGCAGCAATACTGTACGGGAACTGGAAGAAGCTACTCACCAGATCATCCAGCATCTCCATCAGATGCCTGACGTTGAGAAGTTATCCGACGAAGGTCTCCGAGAGCATTTCGAAAACTGGCATGCCTTTGGTGCTCTGGACGAAGATGAGATCCTGCACCGAATCGAGCTGCATATCGATGAACTTCCAAAAGAACTGCACAAAGAACATGGACATATCCTGGAACTGATCGAGAAACGCCGAAGCCGTATCCGTGAGAAGATCCTGGAAGAACATCCGGAACTTGCTTCCAAGCTGGAACAGAACCGCAAACGTCTGGAAGAGCGGCTGGAACAGCAGAATCCGGAGGCCATGAAAAAATGGCGAGAATGGAAAAAGAAAGATTAACTGTAACACAAAGAGGACTCTGCACAAAGCAAAGTCCTCTTTTCTTTTAAGAAATATTTTTATCTGATATAAATTCCGTCTGCTCCAAGGTATGCACCCTCCGGGCATTCTGTCAGGTCCTGCTCTCCTGCAAGCTCTGCAACACGGGAATAGTCTTCTTCCATCAGCGCCTGCAGAAGTTTACGTGAGATCCCGACACGTACCTTACGTTCCTCCGGCTCTTCATACTTCTCCGAGAAGTATGGGATCGTCACCGCAATCTCCACATTGGAGCCATGGAATCTCAGTCCACTCTCTTTATCAAGGAACAACTCACAGATCGGTTTATAGTAAGATCTGTAGAATTCTTCCGGCGTAAATACGATCTTTTCGCCCTCGGTATCGCCTTCCGGTTCTCTTAAGATTCCACATAAATATCCATGATCGTAATACGTCATGCAGACAACTCCCGGATCTGGTCCGACTCCATTTACCGTGCCGATTGCTTCCAGCTGCTGTGCACCCTTCTTGAGCGCCTGTTCCCTGCGGTTACTGCCGCCCTTGGCTTCCCACACGCTCCAGGTCTGTGTGCCAGAACGATAACCGATCATCTCCGGTCTCCACTCGCTTGCAAAGAAATCAATAAACCCTTTCTCATCCGGCTTACGGATCAGGTTCAGCTGTGCAAGATAATCTGTTCCATACAGCCGGCTGCTGATCATCTTTGTAAAAAACATGCCCATATAATAGGAAATAACACTCTTCTCCGAAGAATCCAGGTAAGCGATCTTCCTGGCCTTCTTAAGTCTGTCTCCCTCTGTGTCCAGTGCAGTCTCCACCAGAAACAGCTTATAAAGGACTTCCAGTCTGCGTTTCTCAGGATATGCCGCAGTCAGTCTCTGGATCGGCATTCCACAGGTGATGATCGCATGAAGGAGTTCTTTGTTTGAAAACTCCAGTTCAACGGTTTTGTTTGTCAGTACACTGTCACTGCTGTTATCCTCGGTCTCCAGTGACATGGTATATGTTTTGTCCTCTGTCAAGATCATTTGTATTTTCCTCGCTCTTTCCGAACCTATGATTTCCTGCCATTTCGACAGTTAGTCTGCATATATTATAGCATCGGTTTTCTCATTCATGCAACGATATTTGTCGAAAAAAATAACCGGCTCTCTGTAAAAGCCGGTTATCCTGCATTATCTGTTTATTTCATGTAAGTTTTAAGCCAGTTATATACCTTCTGCTGACGGGTTTTGTATGTTCCAACCTGGTTTCCGGTGTCTGTACTCATCGCTTTGTAAATATTGTCCAGGGTGTATTCCCCTTTTGTCTTACCGAGGACTCTTGTTACAGAACCGTATCCTCCCTGGTGACGGATATTGATACACTCTCCCACCGCTTTGTGATCCGTGACGCCAAGATTACGGATCTCTGTCTCGTATTCCTCAATCTGCTCATACATCAATTCATCCTGACATTTGATTCCTGCCGGCGAACTAATCAGATTTACAATGATCTTTGCTCTTGTCGAAGTCTTCTTGATCCGATATGTTGACCAGTTTTCATTTACAACATCATTCCAGACATAGTTCTTGGTGTCATATTTCTTGTATGTTTCCGGACTGGTTGTATGGATCAGTTTCAGAAGTCTCTGCGCTTCTGTCGCATACCACTGACCAGCTCCGATCGTGATAGCATGCTCTGAGCTGCTGTTTGTATATGCTTCTGTGAAATCTTTGTAATCCTGATTTCCATATACCTGCCCACCGGTTTCTACCGCATAAAGGATCTTCTTCATGACTTCCTTCTGGCTGCTGTTGAATCTGGTAGTTGAATTTGTATTTGGTGTAGAAGCTGAATTGCTCTGTACCAGTGACGCCAGATATTTAACATTACCGGCCTTCTTGTAGGCTCTTACTGTGTATACATATCTGGTTCCTGCGGACACCTTGCTGTCTGTATAAGAAGTTCTGGACGATGCCAGATCCGCTACAAAGATCCAGTTCCCATTACTTACCTTACGGTAAATACGATATCCATCAGCCCTGGAAACAGCTTTCCATGAAACATTCATTTTACTGCTGGATGCTGCCCTGATCGTTGGGCTTGTAGTTCCCGGTCTGGTAGCCCCCAGGACAGGTGTATATTTGCTGTAAACGTATTTACCACCTTCTTTGCGGTAAGCACGCACTGCATATTGATATATCTTCGCTCCCGGAAGATTCCTGTTCAGATAAGTTGTTGTACTTCCTGACGTAATCTTACAATATCTCTTAAATGGATTCTTCAGAGATTCTCTCCTGTAAACCACATATCCACTGGCTTCTGAAACTTTGTTCCACTGGATCTTTAACGCATTTGTTCCTGAAGCAGCAATGGATGTCTTAACCGTCTGATTCTTAATACTGGATGCTGCATTTACAGGCATGTCCATCCCCAGCATCATTGCCAGCATAAGAAATAAAGAAAGCCCCCACAGCAGCCATTGTTTATGTATTCCTGCTTTTTTCATGTTCCATTCCTTTCTGATACCCCACCAAAGTTTTCTATTTCATCAGCACATAATACCATATCATATTGTAATAAATCTTCCTGAAAAAAGCAAGTATTTTTTACATTTGTTTTAAATTTGTTACATTTATCTTACATCGCCTAAGAAAAATAATGCCATCGTTCCAGGACCGGAATGCGCGCCGATCACTGCTCCGACATCATTGATAAGTTCTGTTGTGATCTTATATTTTTCTTTTATTTTTTTTGCAAGAAACTCCGCATCTTCTCTGCAATCCCCATGACTGATAAAAATCGTATTACAGGACTTCGCATAGCTTCCGATCTTGCGGTCCATCAGATCTGCCAGTTCAAGAAGAGACTTCTTTCTCCCCCGCACTTTACCTATCGGGATCAGTTTTCCCTCATCATCGACATGCAGGATCGGTTTGATATTCAGCATTCCTCCGAGAACCGCAGTTGTCCTGGATACACGGCCGCCACGATAAAGATGGTCCAGATCATCTACTGTAAAAAGATGTACGATATTTTTTTTGTGTGTTTCTACCCATTCTGCAACTTCATCTATATCGCTGCCTTTTTCTTTTTTATTCTGTGCCAGATATACCAGCAGTCCCTGTCCCAGCGAAGCTGACAGTGAATCAATCACCAGAATCCGCCGCTTGGGATATTCTTCTTTAAGCTCCTCCGCTGCGATCCGGCAGCTGTTGAACGTACCGCTAAGGCCCGAAGAAAATGCAATATGCAGAATATCCTTTCCATCCTTGAGATATGGCTCAAAAAGTGCTCTAGCGCTCTGTGGATTGACCTGCGAAGTTGTCGGCATACTTCCTGTACGCATCTTGCTGTAAAACTCCTCTACCGGAAGGAAATTTCCCTCTGTGTATTCCTTTCCCTCCAGGGTATAGCTTAAGTATGTGCAGCCCACCTCATGATTCTTATAAAAATTCTCTGGAAGATCGGCATTATTGTCTGTTGTGATCATATAATCGTTCATAGCTGGTCCTTTCCGGCTTCTCACCATGTTTCAGATTCTGGTTGCGTTGTTACTTTTTATTTTATCATACCCGGCACCATTGCACCACTTAATTTTTGTCATTCAGGACCTTCAGTGCCGCCTGAAGCTGGTTGTCTTCATCATGACTGATCTCTGTTTCGTTTACAAGAGATGCATCCAGTTCCACTTCCACATCCGGTTCAATTCCTGTCTTGTTGATCGAATTTCCATTCGGCGTATAATAATTTGCCACGGTCAGCTTTACTGCACTTCCGTCACTTAACTGACGGATCGACTGCACCACGCCCTTGCCGTAAGTCGTCGTTCCTACGATCGTTCCGATTCCATAATCCTTGACTGCCCCTGCAAAGATTTCAGATGCACTGGCACTGTTTCCGTTGACAAGGACCGCAAGCGGCATGTCCAGAGGATTTTTGCCATCGCAGGTTTCCTCGCTCCGGTTTCCGTTTTTGTCCTCCGTATAGACGATCAGGCCTTCCGGAAGGATCTCTCTCAGAATGTCGCAGACAATATTCAAAAGACCGCCCGGGTTGTCTCTGAGGTCAACGACAAGCTTTTCCATTCCCTGATCTTTAAGCTCCGCAAAAGTTTCTTCGTACTGTTGTGCCGTTACGCCCTTGAACTCCGTGATCTGGATATAGCCGACATAATCATCCAGCATTTCTCCAAACACAGAAGGGAGTTCGACATCGCTTACTTTTACCGTGATCTCCTGGGTATCCTCTCCCTCTCGCTGGACTGTAAGAATGATGTCTTTGTTTGCATTCTCCTTTATCATAGAAACAACATCGCTTAATTCTGTATCTGTAATATCTTCTCCATTGATCGCAGTGATCACATCATCTGCTTTAAGTCCTGCTTCTTCTGCTGTGCTTCCTTTATAGCACTCTACGATCTGAACCCCGCCGGCGGCATTTGCCTGCATGGACACACCAATTCCAACATAAGATCCCTCTGTGGTCGCATTTTCCTGATCATACTGTTCTTTGGTGTAATACCTGGAATACACATCACCCAGTCCGTAGACCAGACCGGAATATACCCCTTCCTTCAGATCATCTGTATTGATGTCTCCCAGGTATTCCTCATCGATCATATTTTCCAGATATTTTATCTTCTGTGTAAAAGATACATCCGAAAGAATCTCTCCCGAACGGTAAAACTGCACCACCCTGATACCGCCTCCTGCAAGTATTGTCAGGACAACTCCCGTTGCCACGCCCTTCATGTATGTCCCGTGTTTCATCTTATTATTCACCTTTCCCCGAAATCAGAGAACGCACCGCTGGCGCTCCTCAACATGCAATGTAACAAGATATGCGGCCTATGAGTTCTGTCCTCACCTTAAGAGGCTCAGCTTCATACGCCGCATATCAGATATTCAGATATTTATATTTATACTCTTAAATGCTTTCTTGAAGTCAGGAAACTTCCGATCAGGCCGATTCCGATTCCAAGTGCCAGTCCCATAGGAAGCAGTGTCTGGTAAATTTTCCATACCGGAATAAAGTCTACCACTCCTGTGAGGACATTGAAACGTGTCAGAATGTATTCTACTGTTGTATTGTAAATGAAATATAAGGCGGTAAGCGGAATTGCCGCGCCGATCACTCCAAGTACCATACCTTCCAGCAGGAACGGTGCCCGCACAAAACCGTCTGTCGCACCGATGTACTTCATGATCCCGATCTCTTCCTTACGGACTGCAATACCAACAGAAACCGTGTTGCTGATCAGGAAGATAGAAATGACCAGAAGGATCGCAATGATGATCATAGATGCGTAAGATACCAGCTTGTTAAAGTTTCCAAGTGTGTTGGCTGCTTTTTCTGACTGCTCTACATCACGCACATGATCCAGTCCCTGTATGTAGGCAACCAGTTCTGTCTGCTTCTCGATCTGATTGAGGTAGACCTGATAGTTGGACGAGTTTACCAGCGGGTTGTCATCCTTAAATCCATTTGCCGCATCAGAACCCTGGAAATACTGATCTTTAAATTTCTGCCATGCCTCGTCTGCGGATTCAAATTCAATTCTCTCCACTTCCGGACGCGCCTGGATCAGATTGCCTACTTCCTGCATCTGCTCCTCTGTGGTTCCCTCATCAAAGAATACGGTGACCGGAACTTCCTGTTCCACCTTATGTGCAATATTATTGACATTTGTCACCATCGAATAAAAAACTCCTACCAGGAAGATGCAGGCTGCCATGGTCAGGATGGATGCCAGTGAAAACATCCAGTTTCTCTTTATGTTTATAATACCCTGTTTCAGAGTATACCAGATTGTACTAGGCCTCATGATATCCTCCTTCTTTTTCGTCACTGACGATCACACCATCATGCATCGTAAGTACTCGTTTCTTCATCGCATTTACGATTTCTTTGTTATGTGTTACCACCAGTACCGTCGTGCCTTTCTCGTTGATCTGCTCCAGAAGTTTCATGATCTCCTCAGAAGTCTTAGGATCGAGGTTTCCTGTCGGCTCGTCTGCGAGAAGGATATCCGGGCGGTTTACGAGTGCTCTCGCGAGGGCAACTCTCTGCTGCTCACCACCGGACAGCTCATCCGGAAAAGATTTGTATTTCTCGGCAAGCCCGACTTCCTGCAGTACTTCCGGCACACGCTTGCGGATCACCTTGGTCGGTCTTCCGATAACGCGCTGTGCAAAAGCTACGTTCTCATATACATTGCGGTCCTTGAGAAGTCTGAAATCCTGGAACACAACGCCCAGTTTACGACGATATTTTGCTACACGGCGGTGTTTCATCTTCTCGAGACGCTCACCGCTTACGATCAGCTGACCGCTGGTGCAATCCAGTTCTTTCATAAGAAGCTTGATCAGGGTGGACTTACCGGATCCACTGCTTCCTACAACAAACACGAACTCACCTTTATCAACATGCAGATTCACATGGTTAACGGCCGGAAGCCCTTTGCCATATGATTTGCTCACATCTATCAGATCAATCATCCGTTCCTCCTTCTTGCGCAAAAAATGCTGCCAGAATCTCCGGCAGCATTTCACACATTCTGCTGCATAAATAGTTTAATGTTTTTGTAACATTGTTGTAACATATCTTTTGGCAGAATGCAAGTATTTTTGTTGAATTCATAAAATTTTCACGATTTTAGTACTCAAGCGTCTCCATATACTTCATGTATCTTACAACCATCAGCGCGATCTTAAATGTAATCGCATCCTCGAACACACGAAGGTCAAGACCTGTGCTCTTCTGGAGTTTGTCCAGGCGGTATACCAAAGTGTTTCTGTGGATGTAAAGCTGTCTGGATGTCTCGGAAACATTGAGGCTGTTCTCGAAGAACTTGTCAATGGTGACCAGAGTTTCCTCATCGAAGTCATCCGGTGATTTGTTCTCAAAGATTTCCTTGATGAACATCTTGCACAGCGGAATTGGAAGCTGGTAGATCAGACGGCCGATGCCAAGAGAGCTGTATGCGATGACATCCTTCTCTCCAAAGAAGATCTTGCCTACATCAAGTGCCATTCTTGCTTCCTTATAGGAGCGGGAAACTTCCTTCAGTTCATTGACGATCGTTCCATATGCGATATGTGTTTCTTCGTTCTGGTTCAGTCCGAGAGTATCAAGGATCGCATGGGACAGTTTGTCCAGATCTGCATATCCCTCTCCCTCCTCAAGTTCCTTGACGATAATGATGCTCTTCTCATCAACAGCAGTAATAAAGTCCTTGCTCTTGCCGCCAAAGAAACTCTTCACGCTCTCCATAACGCTGTGATCCTTCTCCTGCTGAAGTTCCAGGATCATAACTGCACGGCGTACGTCTGCATCGATGTGCAGTTTCTTGGCGCGGTTGTAAATATCTACGAGGAGCAGGTTATCAAGAAGAAGGTTCTTGATAAAGCTGTCCTTGTCAAATCTCTCCTTATAGGCAACGATCAGATTCTGGATCTGGAATGCTGCCAGTTTGCCGATCATATATGTGTCTTCATCGTCTCCATGAGCAACCAGAATGTATTCCAGCTGATAGTCATCACAGACCTTGAAATACTGGAATCCCTTGACAAGCTGACTGTCTGCCTGGGATTCTACAAACGCCTGGATGTCTCCCTGCTGTATAGAAAAATCTGAAAATGTCGTTGCGAGCACCTTTCCTTCGGTGTCAATAATGCAGAATTCCGTCCTGGAAATTTCCTTTAATCCTTCCAGTGTATTCTGAAGTACCTGATTTGATATCATCTGCCTACATCCCTTCTCGCTTATTGTGCGTTTTCTCTTGCTATCCCCATATTAACCTAAATATTTACTATATTTTAATACAAAATCACCAAAAATAAAAGAGGAAAACACAACTTTTTTACAACTTTTTGTTTATTTTTGCTATTTTTCGAGGAATCCTTCGCCATGGACCTCTCTCGCATCCCCAACGATCACAAATGCATTCGGGTCGATCTCATCGATCATTTCCTTGAGATGTACCAGTTCTTTCTTTCCGACCACGCAGAAAAGCATCAGTTTATCCTGTCCGGAGTACATTCCCTTTGCAGAGATTCCGGTAATTCCACGGTCAAGATCCTCCATTACCATACGTGAAACTTCATCCGGCTTCTCTGTGATGATGTAAACAGATTTGGAGAATTTAAGACCTTCGATGATTCCGTCGGATACTTTTGTGACGAGATATACTGCAATGATCGCATAAAGTGCACGTTCTACCCCAAATACATACATGCCGACCAGTACAACTGCTCCGTCAACAAACTGCATGATCTGCGCGATCGAATAATGTCTCATAAAGTTCTGGATGATTGCTGCAAGAAGATCGGTTCCGCCTGTTGTTCCTCCCCCAAGGAACACAAGACCGATTCCCACACCCTGCAGAAGACCTCCATATAATGCCACGAGAAGGAAATCTCCGGACAGTTTCCATGCCGGAAGGACTGCCAGCCAGACAGTCAGGGAGAGATCTCCCAGAAGTGCTTTTTTTACAAAGGCAACTCCTTTTATTTTGGCTGCGAGAAGAAACACCGGAATGTTTAATACAAGGTTTGTTACCCAGAGAGGAATTCCATTTCCGTATAAGCTCTTTGTTCCTGCTTTGACCAGGATCGCAATGCCCGAAAAACCTCCCGTTACCAGTCCTGCCGCATCAAAACAGGAAGTGATCGCGGTTGCCATTAGTGCGGTTCCAACGATGATCAGCAGATATTCCATATACCATGGTTTTTTGCCCGTAATTTTCATAAGTTCTCCTTTCTACTCTCCTATCGCTGTACTGTAATAAAGTATCCCTTAACCCAAAAGAACGGGATACAGCGATTTGGCTGTTTCCCGTTCTTAGTGTGCCCTACTTGGAAGGCTTGTTTGCAAATTTTATGAAATGATAGCTCTCAACGATCTGGAAATATTTGACGATCCTCGGATAAAGCGGCTCTGCTGCCTCCCCGAACTCGTCCTTGACCAGTGCTGCGATATCAGCAACGGTACGTTCTCCATCGATCAGAGGCCAGATAAATGTCCCCTGCTGATCCAGATGTACCTTGGTGAACTGCGGTTTGTTGAATACCTTCTGGGCAATCTTGTTGAACAACCCTGTATTCTCGACTTTGAGCACGATACGGTCCCTGCGGTCTGTAAACCACTGAAGTTCCTCTGCGCGCACCGGGATCAGATCCAGATAGTTGATATCCAAAACTTCTTTTTTGCTTTTTTTATTCTGTTTTTTCATCAGGCTTTTTTCTTTTTCCATAAGGAGAATTTAAGCAGTGTAAGGATCATGATAACCATGAGGATAACACCACCGATGTTACCAAAGTTAGCAACACCAGAGATATCCAGGCTGACACCTGCAACTGCAAGGATCGCAAGTGCGATACCAACAAGACCCTCACCGGCGATCATACCAGCACAGTACAGAGTACCGTCTGTAACCTGATCGTTCTTTGTCTTCTCATCAACGTTCTTTCTGCCATCCATCAGCATACGAACAACACCACCGATCATGATGGTTGCGTTCAAGTAGATTGGAAGGTAGAGACCGATTGCGAATGGCATTACCGGGATTCTCAGGATTTCCATACCGATTGCAAGGAATACTCCGATGAATACGAGTGTCCAAGGAAGGTTTCCTCCCATGATACCCTCAACGATCATCTTCATAAGTCCTGCCTGAGGAGCCGGAACTTCTGCTCCGCCGTATCCCCATGCTGCATCCAGAAGGTAAAGAACACCACCGATTGCAAGACCGGAAGCAACAACACCGATCAGCTCACCGATCTGCTGTGTCTTAGGAGTTGCTCCAAGAAGGAATCCTGTCTTAAGGTCCTGAGAAGTATCACCAGCGATAGCTGCGATGATACAGATAACAGAACCGATAGCGATAGCTGCTTTCATACCATCGATTCCAGTCTGTCCGCTTCCTTTGATCACCATTGTGGAAATCAGAAGTGTAGCAATCGCCATACCGGAAACCGGGTTGTTGGAGCTACCGATCATACCTACCATACGGGAAGATACAGTTGCAAAGAAGAATCCGAAGATTACGATAAGGAGTGCACCAAGCGGGTTAACCGGGATAGCCGGTACAGCCCAGATGATAGCTACCATTGCAAGGATTCCGATCAGGATAAAGTTCATCGGAAGGTCCTGGTCAGTTCTTGCTGTTCCCTTAACAGATCCGCCCTTCATGCTCTTCATGGAATCACGGAATGTGCTGATGATCAGCGGCAGGGATTTGATCAGGGAAATGATACCACCAGTAGCGATAGCACCAGCTCCGATGTATTTAACGTATGTGCTCCAGATTGCAGCTGCTCCGCCGTTTGCATACAGGTCAGCGATTGTAGTTCCCTGTGCTGCCGGATACAGCCATGTGTCTGGTCCGAACAGACAGATCATCGGGATGATGACCATCCATCCTACAAGTGAACCTACGAACATGAAGGATGCGATACGCGGTCCTACGATATAACCAACACCAAGAAGTGCCGGATATACTTCCATACCGATCTCACCCTTGAGGGATGTAAATGCTGCAGAAACGTCTGCCGGGATCACCTTCAGACCGTCTACTACAAATTTGAATACTGCTGCAAGTCCCATTCCTGAGAATACAGTAGATGCATTAGCTCCACCCTCTTCACCGGCAAGAAGTACGTCTGCGCAGGCAGTTCCTTCCGGATAGAGAAGTGTTGCGTGCTCTTTTACGATAAGAGCGTTACGAAGCGGTACCATGAAAAGTACACCAAGGATACCACCGCAAAGTGCGATCAGAGTGATCTCAACCAGGCTCGGTTTGTCACAGAGACCTTCTTCTGCCCATAAAAAAAGAGCAGGCATTGTGAAGATAGCACCTGCTGCAAGTGATTCACCGGCGGAACCGATGGTCTGTACCAGGTTACTCTCCAGAATGGAGTTTTTCTTCATGATGACACGGATAACACCCATAGAAATAACTGCTGCCGGAATAGATGCAGAAACAGTCATACCGACACGAAGTCCGAGGTATGCGTTAGCAGCACCAAATACGATAGCAAGGATGACACCCATGATCACTGATGTTACCGTCATCTCTGCTGTGACTTTCTCAGCAGGAATATACGGCTTGAACTCTTTGTTCTCGTTCATTGATTTCCTCTCCCTTGTTTTTATTGGTCTATGAACCTCAGACCATTATAACCGACTTTGGTTGTATTATCAAGGGCGATTTTATGAAATTTTTATATTTTCGTTCGTTTTATTTAACTCTTTTTGGAAATTTTGCACATTTCTGTCTATTATCCATCAGTTTCCAGCTGTTTTGTCAGATACCTTCCGACAATCTTCGAGAAATTTTTGATATTACGGATATAGGCAAAATCCTTGCCGAAGATCTTTTTTTCCGTGGCAAGGTCCTTCTCCTCTCCTGCAAAAACACCCAGGACGCTGACATCCAGATTCCTCAGACGACGGATCTCCGTTGCGGTATCCGCGATCGCTTCTTTTCCCTGATATGTTTTCGGATTTCTCGCATTCGGACGGTTCACCAGCACATCGTAAGGCTTGCCGTCGCTCAAAACGATCAGGATCTTTTTTTCCTCTTCTCTTGCGAGAAGCTCGTATCCGGCTGTCTTGATTGCCAGTCCGTCCCTGTTATTCGAAGATGTTACATAATTAAAAATATTCTCATTCGCTGACCGCGGGTCATCGTATTCCCGGAACCGGTGAAGGATCGTATAATCCCAGAATGTACAGAAGCTCATCACCCTGTGAGGGATCTCGACATTACTTAAGGCTTCGCTGATGATATATGCCTGAAGCGCCACCTCTCCCTGCCGGCTCATCTGCGAACCGCTCGCATCGATCAGCACATCCACCACGAAATCTGACGCATCCGCCTTGAGCTCTCTTTCAAAAAGTTTCGCATCCTGACTTCGTCCGACCCGCCACAGCCTCGATGGTACGATCTGGCCGCGGTCAGAAAGGACTGTCTGTGTCTCACTTCTGAGGACAAGAGATTTGCGGAGTGTATCTGTCAGCACAGAAATATTCCGTTTCACAATGCGGTGCTTGTCATGGTACAGCCAGATATTCTTGTTCCGCAGGCGCTTCGCGTATTCATACTGGTAATTTCGTTTCACCGGATTCTTAAGGACGCCCTCTGTGAAATAAAGACTGCAGTCACTGTGAACGCCCCGGCACATCAGATAGTTGATCTTTTTTTCCTCTGCTTCACTTAAATAGGTTCTGCCATAATTGAGTTCTACATAGGTGTAGGCTTTTTCCAGCATTTCAGGAGTGACTACGGTGATGTTTTTCTTTTTCTGGCGTTTCTGCTCCATCTCTTCTGTCACGGAACGGTCCGCCATACCTGCCATGTTGGTCGTCAGTTTCTCGACGTAACTCTCGAGTGCTTCCTCATACATCTCCTCAGAAAGAAAATCTTCCCATGAAAATTCTGTAAGTTCTTCCAGTGTGACTGCCATTACACGTTCCAGACTGCCACGCCGCTGTTCAAATGCCGGATCGATCATGGAATTATACAGTTCATCAATGCAGCGGATCAGTTCCATTGTATCTCTCGCCTCGCCGGAACGGATCACCAGATCCATAAACGGCTGAAGTTTCTGTTCGACTCTGTATACGCCCCCGTCCAGTCTCCTGCGTAGCACCGCGACTTTCAGTCTTCCCGGAAAGTCTGCCTGTGACGGCATCTTCTCGAACTCCTGATCCAGGATATCTTCAAATGCCTCTCTCTGCATGTTCCGGATGCCCGGACGTTCCTCACAGATCTTTTCTCCGATCGCCTCCTCAATACAGAGCTGTGCAACGGCGGTCAGTTCGCCTTCGTCAGCCTGCAGAAATACTTTTTTGACGAGATAAAGCCCCAGAAGATCTTTATCATAAAATCTTGCCAGGGCTCCCTGTTTGATTCCGTCATAAAGGGCGATCGCCTTCGAGCGGAGAAAAAGTGAAACATCCGGTTTCATATCCAGTTTGTAATCACCGCTGACTGTCCACAGAAGATTTCGGATCCGGTTCTCGAGTTCCAGACGGCTGTCCTCTATTTCCAGTGTTTCTTCTTTATTCATAGACATCCTCTCTGGTCCATTCTGCCGGAATCCTTGTATGTACAACGTCCTCCACGATTTCCTTCTCAAAGACATCAAACGTCTTGTTCACGATTCCCATCTGCACTGCCAGGGACGGAGAAAGTCCGACTTTGATGATCTTCATTGCCGCCAGAAGACCTCGAAGATCCAGTGCCTTCGTGGAGATCTCACTGTTCAGTGCTTTGAGCTGGAGATCCAGAAACAGTCCGGTAAACTGTTCAACGGCTTTTTCCTTTGCATCCGGGAACATTTCCTTAAAAATAAAGCGAAGTGTCTCCTCTGTCTGTGCCGGCATATCGATCACGAGAAAGCGGGAAACCAGAGCTTCATTCAGCTCCTTGGTTCCTGCGTAGCCATAGTTCATCGTTCCGATAAACCGTGCTGCCGGATGAAGGTCTATCTTGTCATATCCCGGTACATCGATGGAACGGCGGTAGTCCAGTGTCGCATGAAGCACAGAAACTGCGTCGTTTTTTGCCATATTGATCTCGTCCAGAATACCGAATCCGCCATATTCTGCACAGCGGTAGATGCTTCCCTTGCGAAGCTTCACTTCGTTATCCTCAAAAGTGTCCGTTCCGATCAGATCACCGCTGTTGGTATTTACATGAAACGATACATTGTAAGACGGACGGTTAAAAATATATGCCAGGTTCTCGGCAAGGATATTCTTGCCGGTCGCTTTCGGTCCGGTCAGGAGCAGGTTCTGACCCTGGAGGATGGCTGCGATCGCCATCTCCAGGATTTCCTTTCCATAGAAAGGTATGGAAGGTTTCGTGATCCTTCCTGCTGCTTCTTCCTTTACCGGATAAGCCTGCCTGAATTCTTCGACTCTTTTTATCAGTTCCGGAGAAACATTCTGTTCCTCCAGAAATCTTAATTCTTCCATTTATAAGTACTCCCGGAAATCTTATACTTCAAAGATCAGATCGCCGTAGGAAGGCATTGGCCACATTTCCTTGTCAACCAGCATTTCCAGTTCATCAACCGGTGTACGCAGTTCTTCCATTGCTTTTGTGATGGTATCCTTGCAGTATACGGCGCGTTCTCTTCCCTCCGGGATCTCCGGAACTTTGGCTACTGCTTTGGAAAGTTTATTCATTGCGCTGTTGGTGCTCTTGAGAAGTGCAGAGCATTTCTTGAGAAGATCAAGCTGTACGCTCACATCGATCGCACCGACTGCCTGTACTGCATTGATGGAATCTGCCAGTACAGTCGTGTATCTGATCACTGCCGGGATGATCTGCTTGGTTGTAATGTCGATCATGGTCTTGGCTTCAATGTTGATCGCTTTTGCATAGATCTCGTACTGGATCTCTGCACGGGATTCCAGCTCTGTCCTGGTAAATACACGGAATTCCTCGAACAGTTTCACAGCTTTATCTGTGGTAAGTGCCGGGATCGCATCTACCATGGACGGAAGGTTCGGAAGTCCGCGGCGTTTTGCCTCCTCAGCCCATTCCGGAGCATATCCATTGCCGTTGAATACGATTCTCTGATGATCGATCGCATATTCCTTGATCAGATCATGGACTGCCATATCAAAGTCCTCGGCAGCTTCCAGACGGTCGCAGGCTTCTTTGAAAGCCTCGGCTGCGATCGTATTCAGTACGACGTTACATTCAGAGATAGAGTCTCTGGAGCCCACCATACGGAATTCGAACTTGTTTCCGGTGAAAGCGAACGGTGAAGTACGGTTTCTGTCTGTTGCGTCCTTCATGAAGTCCGGAAGAGTCTTGACACCTGTCTCCAGGATGGTTCCCTTCTTGCTGTGTGTGGCTGTTCCTGTGCTGATGAGCTGATCCAGGACATCACCAAGCTGCTCACCGAGGAATACAGAGATCACTGCCGGCGGTGCTTCGTTTCCACCAAGTCTCTGGTCGTTTCCGACATCTGCTGCGGACTCACGGAGAAGGTCTGCATGTGTGTCTACAGCCTTGAGGATACAGGTCAGGACGAGAAGGAACTGAACGTTCTCATGCGGTGTCTTGCCAGGATCCAGAAGGTTGATCCCGTCATCTGTAGTCAGGGACCAGTTATTGTGCTTACCGGAACCATTGACTCCTGCGAATGGTTTCTCATGGAGCAGGCAGCGCATACCGTGACGGCTCGCTACTTTCTTGAGGATGCGCATCATGATCTGGTTATGGTCTGCTGCGATGTTTGCCGGTGCATAGATCGGAGCCAGCTCATGCTGTGCCGGTGCAACTTCGTTGTGCTGTGTCTTGGCTGTCACGCCCAGTTTCCAGCATTCTTCGTTGACTTCTTTCATATAAGCGGAAATCCTCTGACGGATGGTTCCGAGATAATGGTCATCCATCTCCTGTCCTTTCGGAGGCATTGCTCCGAACAGAGTCCTTCCTGTATATGTAAGGTCTTTTCGCTGAAGCCATTTTTCCTTATCTACAAGGAAGTATTCCTGCTCTGCGCCGACAGACGGAGTTACTTTCTTAGAGGTGGTATTTCCAAAAAGTCTGATGAGACGTAATGCCTGTGTATTGATCGCTTCCATAGAACGGAGAAGCGGTGTCTTCTGGTCCAGAGCCTCTCCTGTATAGGAGCAGAATGCAGTCGGGATGCAAAGTGTGCCGCCTGCAGCATCATGACGTACAAAAGCCGGTGAAGTGCAGTCCCACGCTGTATAACCTCTCGCCTCAAATGTAGCACGAAGTCCACCTGACGGGAAAGAAGATGCATCGGATTCTCCTTTGATCAGTTCTTTACCTGAAAAGCTCATAAGAACCTTGCCATTTTCTTTCGGTGCTGTGATAAAAGCATCGTGCTTCTCCGCTGTCACACCTGTCAGTGGCTGGAACCAGTGACTGTAATGCGTAGCACCTTTTTCGATCGCCCATTCCTTCATCTCATGAGCAACGACATCTGCTACTGCCGGGGAAAGTTCCTTGCCTTCCTCGATAGTTTTCTTGAGTTCTTTGTAAACTTTCTTCGGGAGTCGTTCTTCCATGACAGAATCATTGAATACATCGCATCCAAACAGTTCTGTTACATTCACATAATCTGACATTCTGTTTCTGCTACTAAAAACATATACAACCGCATATGCTAGATGATTTGCTGTAACCTCACGATCTACAGTTACTGCTTCAATGTGTATGCTTTGGTGATTAACCAAGTAATTCACTACTCACAAGTTCCTGTACACTCCACAGTCGTAAATTCCCGACTAAGCCATCGGTATATACCTGTAATTTATATTCTTAAATACAGGTTTTCATCTAAAATAGCTTTTCCTTTCCTAAATTTTCATATGCTGCCACTTGGTTTTCGTGGACTTATACCATTACTCAATTACGACCAACAAAGTTCTACCTTATAGTTAGCAAGACTATTTCAACTTGCACTGGCCTTTCTTTCCCGTAATTTCAGTAGCTTTAAGTTGCCAACTAATACTCTGGATTTTGAGTATCTTTGTGATTATTTTCTCACACCATTTATTTAATTTTTGGTACTCTTAAGATAGAGGTTTAGTGCCTTATGGCGGTTCTCAATCTCCACGATACTGTGGTCACCGCCAAATTCTCCATCCAGAGTCCAGGGAACTTCTTCCTCTGCTTCGATCCTGAGTTTCCTTGTCTTGAAGGAATATACAAGGTCTGTATTATCCTCCGCCATCACAAGTGCTGTGATGATCTCCTGCAGTTCGATCGGGTTCTTGGGATTCACGATCAGTGTCACCTCAAAAAGTCCGTCATTCATATCGACATTCTTACCGGTAAGATTCTTAAAACCGCCTACAGATCTGGAATTTGTCACCATTCCGACAATAAAATCATCCTCCACCTCAAGTTCATCTGAAGTAACTTTCATATGATAGGACTTAATGTCAAAAAGACGCTTCACGCCTTCCAGAATGTATGCCACATGTCCAAGAACATTCTTAAGATCCTGATCTGTCTCATAAGACACATCCGTAAACAGTCCAAACGCGGCAACGTATGCAAATGTCTGCTCATTAAATCTGCCGATGTCACAGTGGTACAGTTCTTCCTCCATGATCATCTCTGCCGCCTTGACCATATTCTTTGGCATAAAAAGGCTGTTCGCAAAATCATTCGTGCTGCCAGCCGGAATATAGCCGATCGGTACATTGCTTCCCGTTTCCATAATTCCGGTTACAACCTCGTCCAGAGTACCATCGCCTCCGCTGCACACAATCAGATCTACAGAATCTGCATAATTCTTTGCCTGTTCATATGCATCGCGCGGTGCCTGTGTAGCCCGGATAATGACTTCGTAATCATGTCCGCTGAAAATATCTACGATATCCAGAAGGTGCATCTTGATCCTGCCCTTTCCTGCTTTGGGATTAAAAACAAAAAGCATTTTTTTCCCCACGGTCTGATGTCCCCTTTCTTTTTGATTTCTTACGCATTCTATATCATACAACAAATCTTTTGAAATTCCTAGACGCTAATTTTTCTATAGGCATCGCCAAAAAAATTTATGTAGCTGTCCCTTTTGTTTTGCAAAGCCTTGTCGGCATTATTTGAAAGCAAAAAAATCCCCTGAAATTCAGGGGATCCAAGTAGCGAGAGGGGGATTCGAACCCTCGACACCACGGGTATGAACCGTGTGCT
>OLQV01000305.1_pt1 | contig 49662 bp, 55 predicted proteins | sample 1672371 | NCBI WGS metagenome assembly OLQV01 (sample SAMEA3136676, study PRJEB25190) | human gut metagenome
AACTTCGTCTGGAAGATGCTCTTGCAGCTACAAGAGCAGCAGTAGAAGAAGGAATCATCGCAGGCGGCGGATCTGCTTACATCCATGCTTCCAAGAAAGTTGCTGAACTGGTTGCAACTCTGGAAGGTGATGAGAAGACAGGTGCAAACGTTATCCTCAAAGCTCTGGAAGCTCCGTTATTCCACATCTCTGCAAATGCAGGACTGGAAGGCTCTGTCATCATCAACAAAGTAAGAGAATCTGAGCCAGGAATCGGATTTGATGCCCTGAACGAGAGATATGTAGACATGGTAGGAGCAGGTATCCTTGACCCGGTTAAGGTTACAAGAAGTGCCCTTCAGAACGCTACAAGTGTTGCATCCACTCTGCTTACAACAGAATCCGTAGTTGCAACGATCAAAGAAGATACTCCGGCTATGCCGGCAGGCGCACCAGGAATGGGCGGAATGATGTAATTAAAGTTTTCAAATATCAGGCCAGCGTCATAGACGCTGGTCTTTTTTTATGATAAAATAATGAAAAACAAAAGAAAGGAAAACAGAGATGAGTGATTTATATTCTGAATTTCTGGTAAAGAAAGAGCCGACATCCAAAGACGCCATAACAAAATATGGTCTGATCGGTCTGACCGTGCTTGCCGCTGTAGCAGGACTTTTATTCAATTTCCTGTTCCTTCTGGCAGCAGTTGTGCTTGGAATCGCATGCTACTTTATCGTGCCGAAGACAGATCTCGAATATGAGTATCTTTTTGTAAACGGAGAGATGGACATTGACATGGTCATGGCGAAATCCAAACGTAAGAAGGCCAAGACAGTGAACATCAAGGAGGCTGACCTTGTAGCCCCTCTGGATTCACACCGCCTGGATTATTACAACAGCAACAGTAAGATGAAAACACTGGACTATTCTTCCGGAAATCCATCCCACAAGCGTTTTGCGATCATCACCAGGGACAAGGGCGAGAACTGCAAGATCATTATCGAACCGGATGAAACGATGCAGCAGGCTATCAAAAATTCAGCCCCGAGCAAAGTTTTTTTGGATTGACACTGTAAATTATTTTTGTTAAACTATGGAACAAATTCAAAATAACATAATATACAAGGGAGGAAATGCAATGGGTACTATCATTGGTGAGGGAATTACATTTGACGACGTTCTTTTAGTTCCGGCTTATTCAAAAGTAATTCCGAATCAGGTAGATGTCGCAACGTATTTAACAAAGAAGATTAAACTGAACATTCCTATGATGAGCGCAGGAATGGACACAGTTACTGAGCACAGGATGGCGATCGCCATGGCGAGACAGGGCGGTATCGGTATTATTCACAAGAATATGACTATCGAAGCACAGGCAGACGAAGTAGATAAGGTAAAACGTTCTGAGAACGGTGTTATCACAGATCCATTCTTTTTATCCGCTGACAATACCCTTGAAGATGCGAACAACCTGATGGCGAAATTCCGTATCTCCGGTGTTCCGATCACAGAGGGAAGAAAACTGGTCGGTATCATTACCAACCGTGACCTCAAATTCGAAACAGACTTTTCCAAGAAGATTGGAGAGTGCATGACATCCGAGGGACTGATCACAGCCAAGGAAGGAATCACTCTCGAAGAGGCAAAGAAGATCCTTGCCAAATCCCGCAAAGAAAAATTACCCATTGTAGATGACGACTTTAACTTAAAAGGTCTGATCACGATCAAGGATATCGAGAAACAGATCAAATATCCACTTGCAGCCAAGGACGCACAGGGACGTCTGCTCTGCGGTGCAGCCGTTGGTATCACAGCTAACGTTCTTGCACGTGTAGATGCACTTGTTAAGGCAAATGTAGACGTTATCGTTGTAGACTCCGCACATGGACATTCCGAGAATATCCTCCGTGCAGTACGCCAGATCAAGGATGCATATCCGGATCTTCAGGTGATCGCAGGAAACGTTGCCACAGGAGCAGCTACCAAGGCTCTGATCGATGCCGGTGTAGATGCTGTCAAAGTTGGTATCGGACCTGGTTCCATCTGTACGACACGTGTCGTTGCAGGTATCGGTGTTCCACAGATCACAGCTGTTATGGACTGCTATGAAGTAGCTAACCGCTATGGTATCCCGATCATCGCAGATGGCGGGATCAAATACTCCGGAGATATCACCAAGGCGATCGCAGCAGGAGCCAATGTCTGCATGATGGGAAGCATCTTTGCAGGATGCGACGAGAGCCCGGGAACTTTCGAACTGTACCAGGGACGTAAATACAAAGTATACCGTGGTATGGGATCTATCGCAGCCATGGAGAATGGCAGCAAGGACCGCTACTTCCAGCAGGATGCGAAGAAACTCGTTCCGGAAGGTGTAGAAGGACGTGTAGCATACAAGGGACACGTTGAGGACACTGTATTCCAGCTTATGGGCGGTCTTCGTTCCGGTATGGGATACTGTGGAGCAGAAACCATTGAGAAGCTTAAGACAACCGGAAGATTTATCAAGATCTCCGCTGCATCCCTCAAGGAATCTCATCCGCACGACATCCACATCACCAAGGAAGCTCCGAACTACAGCGTGGATGAATAATTGTTTTGATTTTTATTCTTGCGAAAATAAATAAATTAGTATATTATGATTATAACGACTGCATGACTGGCGGAAGTAGGATCACCTACAGGGAGTGCAGTAAGTAACGTGCCGACCGCCTGGGCAGCCTGTGTAAGCAACAGACTACCCAGGCGGTTTTTGTATCTTATTACAACACTAAAGGAGACGAATCATGGAAAGAATTTCACTGGAAAATGAACTGAAAAGCAACTCTTATCCGGGAAGAGGAATCATCATTGGACGTTCCGCAGACGGAACCAAAGCAGTAACAGCTTATTTTATCATGGGAAGAAGTGAAAACAGCAGGAATCGAGTATTTGTCGAGGATGGAGAGGGAATCCGCACACAGGCATTTGATCCATCCAAACTGACAGATCCGAGCCTGATCATCTATGCTCCGGTACGTGTACTGGGAAATAAGACGATCGTGACAAACGGCGATCAGACAGACACGATCTATGAAGGAATGGACAAACAGCTCACCTTCGAACAGTCCTTAAGATCCCGCGAATTTGAGCCAGACGGACCGAACTATACACCAAGGATCTCCGGTGTCATGCACATCGAAAACGGCGAATACAGTTACGCAATGTCAATCCTCAAGAGCGACAACGGAAATCCGGATGCCTGCCTCCGTTACACTTACGCATACGAAAAAGCAATTCCAGGTGAGGGCCGTTTCATCCACACTTACAAATGCGACGGAAATCCGCTCCCAAGCTTTGAAGGAGAACCGAAACTCGTAGATATTCCGGACGATATGGAAGAGTTTACAGAACTTCTCTGGAACAGCCTGAATGAAGATAACAAAGTTTCCCTGTTTGTACGATACATCGATATCGCAACAGGAAACTATGAGACAAAGATCGTAAACAAAAACAAGTAAGATACGGAGGATGAGATAAGATGAACGAATTACAGTTAAAATACGGATGCAACCCGAACCAGAAACCTTCCAGGATCTACATGGAGGACGGAAGTGAGCTTCCGATCAAAGTTCATTCAGGAAGACCTGGATATATCAACTTCCTCGATGCATTCAATGGCTGGCAGCTTGTACGTGACCTCAAGAAAGCAACAGGACTTCCGGCAGCAACTTCTTTCAAGCATGTTTCTCCTGCAGGTGCAGCAGTCGGACTTCCGCTGACAGAAACACTTGCAAAAATCTACTGGGTAGACGATATGAACTGGAAAGAATTTTCCCCGCTTGCCTGTGCTTATGCAAGAGCGAGAGGCGCAGACCGTATGTCTTCTTTCGGTGATTTTATTTCTCTTTCTGATGTCTGCGACAAAGACACAGCAATGCTGATCAAGAGAGAAGTTTCCGATGGCGTGATCGCACCGGGTTACACTGAGGAAGCCCTTGAGATCCTCAAACAGAAGAAAAAAGGCAACTACAACGTGATCGAGATCGATCCGGATTATGTACCGGCTCCACTGGAACACAAGCAGGTATATGGTGTGACTTTCGAACAGGGACGTCAGGAGCTTGCAATCGATGACGAGCTGATCTCCAACATCGTAACCGAGAGCAAAGAACTTACAGAAGAAGCAAAGCGCGACCTCAAAGTTTCTCTGATCATCCTGAAATATACACAGTCCAACTCCGTATGCTTTGTCAAGGATGGACAGGCAATCGGTGTCGGCGCAGGACAGCAGTCCCGTGTACACTGCACCAGACTTGCAGGACAGAAGGCAGATAACTGGTTTCTCCGTCAGAGCCCGCAGGTTCTTTCTCTTCCATTCAAAGATACCATCAGCAGAGCAGAGCGCGACAATGCGATCGATGTTTATATCGGCGACGAATACATGGATGTTCTGGCAGACGGAGCATGGGAGAACGTATTCACAGAGAAGCCGGCAGTCTTCACAAAAGAAGAGAAACGTGCATGGCTCGATCAGCTTACCGATGTAACACTTGGATCTGATGCATTCTTCCCGTTCAGCGATAACATCGAGCGAGCACATAAGAGCGGCGTGAAATTTATCGCACAGCCAGGCGGCTCCGTGAGAGATGATGCAGTGATCGAAACCTGTAACAAATATGGCATGACAATGGCGTTCACAGGAATCCGTCTGTTCCACCACTAAGAATAAAGAACAAGGTCTGAAATGTGAATTTCAGATACAGCAGAGGAAACTTCGGGAAGATCCCATCAAAGTTTCCTCTGCTTTTTTTGTATAGATAATATCTGACAGATAAAGAATTACAGACAAAAAAAGAACCAGGATCAAATCCTGATTCTTAAGAGCGATAGACGGGGCTCGAACCCGCGGTCTCGACCTTGGCAAGGTCGCGCGTTACCAACTACGCCACTATCGCATGCGTTCTGTTTGGAAGTCTTATTTGTTTTCCTCAGCGACAAGACATACTATACCAGATGAATTTGTATTTGTCAAATGTTTTTTTGAAAAAAATTCAAAAATATTTTCCAGCATAAAAAACGGTGAAAATTTTGTGTAAATTTTGAAATCATGAAGTTCATGTGCTACAATACACACAGAATCGCTGGGAGACTGGCGAAGGTAAATCAGAAAGAGGTGACAAGATCTGTGAATAAGAGAACGACGGCTTTTTTACTGGGGAGTGTATTGTTGTGTCATGCATCTCTGGTTTATGGCGAAGTTCCGGATTATAATACTGTAGTAGAGGATACACAGAAAGAAAATAAGGCTGTGCAGATGTTTGAAACAGATGACGGCAAGGGAAATACAGTTCAGGTGGCAGCACATCAGGAGACACTCTATGTGACAGCCAGAAAGACAGGAATCTATACGATGCCTTCTGACAGCAGTGCAGAGCTTGCAGCGGTATCACTCGGAGATCAGGTGGAACAGACTGCGATCTGTGACAATGGCTGGAGCAAGGTGGAAGCTGAGGCTGATGGAGAGAAAGTCATAGGTTACATACAGACACAGGCACTTAACAGCGAGAATCAGATCGTATCGATGGATGCAGAGGAGGTTGAAGTAACGTCCGACAGCAGTATTCTGGATTATCCGGGAAAGAAGGACGGAGAGGTTGTCGGAGAAGTCCTGGAACTGGATGAGGTGAAGCGGACAGGAACTGTCAACAATGTCTGGAGCAGGATCGAATACCAGAATGCAGACGGTACAGAACAGGAAGGATATATCCCGACAAGCTGTCTGAATGTCTCAGATGGTCAGGAGAGTACAGAAGCTTCCATAGATACGAAGAAAGATGCGGGCACTCTTCACAAAAGCAGTGGAAAAGGAGTCTTTTCGGATGCGCTGGAAACAGATGAGAGTGTTACTGAACAGAATGGCGTTCAGATCGGAAAGGCAGTAGCAGCCTCATCAGATGCCAAGCTCAAAGACCTTGGTGTGTTCAAGATTACACATTACTGTCCGTGCAGCATCTGCTGCGGGCCATATGCCAACGGAATCACTTCAACAGGTGTGACAGCGACGACAAACCATACGATCGCTGTAGATCCGTCTCAGATTCCTTACGGAAGCAAGGTCGTGATCAATGGACAGGTTTATGTGGCAGAGGACTGCGGCGGCGCGATCAAGACAAACTGTATTGACATTTATGTGGCAACACATGCAGAGGGAGAGGCAAAGGGTGTTTACTACACCGATGTTTATCTCATTCAGTAAATAAATATCTTGGAACAAAAAATCTCCGGCAGAACCGATTTGCGGAATCCTGCCGGAGATCTTTTTATAAAAAGTTATCTTGCCATGGTATAGATCTTTTCCATGTCCTTCATATTGAGCTGCTTGAATACGCCGATCGTGCGGGTATCTTCATAACTGCACTTAAAAGCGAGTTCATGGATCTGCTGATCATCAAGGTCAAGTCCAAGTTCATGCAGGCTGACAGGCATCTTGATCGAACGGAAAAAGTCCTCCATTGCCTCGATTCCTGCCAGGGCGGTCTTTTCGAAATCAAGGCCGCACGGGATATCGAATACATTGGTCGCAAACTGTGCGAAACGCTCCGGATTTACATCGTATACATATCTTGCCCAGCTTCCCCAGATCGCTGCAAGGCCGGCACCGTGAGTGACATCATAGAGTCCGCCAAGCTCGTGCTCAAGCTGGTGACATGCCCAGTCGCCGCCGCCGGTTCCACAGCCGGTCAGACCATTGTGAGAGAGGCTTCCTGCCCACATGATCTCTGCGCGGGCTGTGTAGTTGTCAGGTTCTCTCATAAGAATACGTGCGTTGTAGATGACAGTCTGCATCAGAGATTCACTGATGCTGTCTGTCATCTCCATAGTCTCGATATTGACGAAGTAACGCTCCATGGTGTGCATGAGGATATCCACACAGCCGCTCTCCGTCTGATACTGCGGAAGGCTGTAGGTAAGCTTCGGGTTCATCAGGGCAAATTTCGGACGGCAGAGATCGCATTTGGCAGCACCTCGTTTCAGCCAGCCATCCTCATTGGTGATGACAGAGGAATTGCTCATCTCACTTCCGGAAGCTGCAATGGTAGGGATGACACCGATCGGAAGACAGGCAGTTGGAACTTCTGTCTTGAGATAAAAATTCCAGACATCTGTCCATGGATTTGCAACGCCGTAGCCGATCGCCTTGGCAGAGTCAATAACACTTCCTCCGCCGACAGCGAGAATGAAATCTACGTTTTCTTTCTTACAGAGCTCAATACCTTCACGTACTTTGGAAAGACGCGGGTTCGGGACAACGCCGCCCAGGGTAACGAAATCAATGCCGGCATCAGTAAGATATCCGGAAACTTCGTCGATCAGCCCGGAAGCGACGGCACTCTTGCCTCCGTAATGGATCAGAACTTTGTGACAGTTCTCTTTCTTCAGAATATCACCAATCTGCAAATGAGAATCTTTACCAAAAATAACCTTTGTAGGGGCAAAATATTCAAAACTGCGCATAATAGTTACTCCTTATATACATTTAAAATAAATGACAAATTTAGAAACAACATAAATATAACATAATTGTAAAGAGAAATACACAAAAAATTTTGGATTTTTCAATGCCCTGTCAGGAATGAAGCGAAAACATTCTGGACATTTCTTCTCTGGTGTAATATTATAAAATAACAAAAAGGCAGGTGATAAAATGGAAAATATAGTGATCATCGGTGCAGGTCCCGCCGGTATCTCAGCCGCTCTGTATGCTGCAAGGGGAAACATGAATCCGCTTGTCATCAACAACGGCATCGGAGCACTGGAAAAGGCGGAGAAGATCGAGAATTATTATGGACTGGAACAGCCGCTTTCCGGTAAGGAACTCTACGAGAGAGGGATAGCTCAGGCAAAAGCCCTGGGAGTGCGTATCCTGGATGCAGAGGTCCTTGGAATCAGTGGCTTTGATACATTTACGGTCAAGACGACAGCAGGTGATTTTGACACAGTCAGCGTGATCCTGGCGACAGGAGGGAAGCGCAGTGCCCCGAAGATTCCGGGACTTAAGGAATTTGAAGGAAGAGGTGTCAGCTACTGCGCGGTCTGTGATGCCTTTTTTTACAGAGGAAAGGAAGTTGCCGTTGTCGGAAACGGTGATTTTGCCCTTCATGAAGCAGAGGAACTTCGGAATGTCACGCAGGATGTGACCATCTATACGGATGGGAAGGAACCGGAATTTTCCAGAGAACATCCGATCGCAGTCAATACGATGAAGATCCAGGCGATCGAAGGCGATGACAAGGTTTCCGGACTTCTGATGCAGAGTGATATAGCTGCACAGGATGCGGAAGCACCAGAGAACTCTTTTTATCCTGCGGACGGTGTCTTTGTGGCGCTCGGCACGGCAGGAAGCACAGAGATCGCCAGACAGATGGGAGCAGAGATCAGCGACAAGGGAAATATCAAAACCGACGAAGAGATGGCGACGACGATCCCGGGACTTTTTGCCGCAGGAGACTGCACAGGCGGACTTCTCCAGGTTTCCAAGGCCGTTTACGAAGGCAGCATGGCAGCCATCAGCGCCGGCAAATATGTCCGGCACAAAAAGGTATCATAAATAAAAATCAAGAAACACTAATCGTGTATCGAAATATCAAGGAGGAAGCATTATGGCAAAAACAATTACAGCAGAGAATTTTGAGCAGGAAGTTCTTAAGTCAGAGAAACCGGTATTACTGGATTTCTGGGCAACATGGTGCGGACCGTGCATGCGTCAGGGTCCGATCGTTGAGGAACTGGCAGAGGAAGGATACTGCGTAGGCAAGATCGATGTTGACCAGCAGCCTGGTCTCGCACAGCAGTTCCGTATCATGAGCATCCCGACACTTCTGATCTTTAAGGATGGCAAGGAAGCAGAGCGTCTGGTTGGTCTGACTCCAAAAGCTGCGATCAAGGAACTTCTGGACAAATAAGGTCCGGGAAGGTTTATAAGATTTATGAAAATATTACTGGCAGCATGTAATGCGAAATATATTCATTCAAATCTTGCAGTATACGATCTCAGGGCATATGCATCCGCTTATCAGGAGCATATTCTCCTGGGAGAATATACGATCAATCAGACAAAAGACGAGATTTTGAAGGATATTTATTTAAGTGGAGCAGATGTAGTCTGCTTTTCCTGCTATATATGGAACATTTCTTTCGTCAGAGATCTGCTTGAGGATCTTCACAAGATTCTTCCGGATGTAAAATTCTGGACGGGAGGTCCGGAGGTTTCTTTCGATGCGGAAGCTTTTCTTCGGAGGACTCCGCAGGTGACCGGCGTCATGGTCGGTGAGGGCGAAAAGACGTTCCTCGAACTTGTGCGTTATTATGTGGACGGCGTGGGAAGCTTATCTGAGATTTCAGGGATCGCTTATCGTGACGGAGAGGAGATCCATCACAATGGATGGAGGGAACTTACGGATCTAAGTGAGATCCCTTTTGTATATGAACATCTGGAGGATTTTGAGAACAAGATTATTTATTATGAGAGCAGCAGGGGATGTCCTTTTTCCTGCAGTTACTGTCTTTCTTCTATTGATAAGAAGCTCAGATTCCGCGATTTTGAACTGGTTAAGAAAGAATTACAGTTTTTCCTGGATCACAGGGTGCCTCAGGTCAAGTTTGTAGACCGCACGTTTAACTGTAAGCATGAGCACGCAATGACGATCTGGAAATATATCCTGGAGCATGACAATGGGATCACGAATTTTCATTTTGAAGTTTCGGCAGACCTTCTCCGGGACGAAGAAATGCAGCTTATGAGTAAGATGCGTCCCGGACTTATCCAGCTTGAGATCGGTGTACAGTCCACAAATCCGGACACCATTCATGCGATCCACAGACATATGGATCTTGATAAATTAGAGAGATGTGTTGCGAAGGTGCACAGCTTTGGAAACATCCACCAGCACCTTGACCTGATTGCAGGACTTCCGTATGAAGATTATGACACCTTCCACCGTTCTTTTAATGATGTATACAGGATGAAACCGGATCAGCTTCAGCTTGGTTTCCTCAAGGTGCTCAAGGGCTCCCTGATGGAAAAAGAAGCAGAGAAATACGGGATCATGCATAAAGAAAAAGAACCATACGAAGTGCTTTCTACCAACTGGCTTTCCTATAAGGATGTCCTGAGACTTAAGATGGCAGAGAGTATGGTGGAAGTTTATTACAACAGCGGACAGTTCCAGAACACACTGGAATATCTGGTGCCACAGTTTGCAGATGCGTTTACCTTTTATGAGAAGCTGGGAGCTTTTTATGAGAAAAAAGGCTACAGCGAGATCTCACATTCAAGGATGCGCCGCTATGAGATCCTGCTGGAATTTCTTCGCGAGGAAACAGATCTCGATGCGGATGTGGCAGCACAGCATATGCTCTATGATCTGTACTTAAGAGAAAAACTTAAGAAGCGCCCTTCGTTTGCAGCAGATCAGAAACCATACGAAAGTGCTGTATGGACTTACCGTAAGAAACATAAGATTTCAAAGACAGCTCACATAGAAGTTTTCCCGGATGGGACAACAATTCTGTTCGATTATGAAAACAGGAATCCACTGTCCAATAATGCGCACACAGAAACGATAGAGCTGGATTTGAACAACGTAGAATGAGGTGATGGAAATGGGAATGTTTGACCCGAAAAAAAGAAAAATATTTGCTGCAGTGATCGCAGTCATTCTTGTTCTTGCCATGGTAGTTCCAAGTGTTCTCTCTATTCTTTTATAATGAGTACAGGAAACGGAGGATGAACATATGAAACTGGGGCAGCAGGCAATGGAAGCGCTTAAGAGCCAGATCGACGGTGCGCTTGAGCTGGGAGATGATCTGGTCGTTGCGGGCGTGATCGCGATTGAAGGAACACAGATCCTGATCGAGAAAGAAAAAGAAAAGCTTCTTGGATATTTTTCAGATGGATTTCTCTGGAATGCCGCCCGTACACTGGAGAAGTGCAGGGTACCGGAGATGGCTTCTGAGAGTTTTAGGGAGGATATCCATGCCAGATATGATCTCGGCACAGGCGGTGTTCTGAGCGGCCTGTGGAAGATGACGGAGGCTTCCGGAACGGGACTTCGGGCAGATCTTCGCAGGATCCCGGTCCGCCAGGAAACGATAGAGATCTGTGAGAGACTGGATGTAAATCCATACAAGCTGCTGTCAGAAGGAGCTGTCCTTCTGGGATGTGCAGACGGAGAGAAGATCGTACAGGAATTTCTTCACAGACAGATCCCGGCGGCAGTGATCGGAAAGGCAGTTGAGGGAAATGACCGGCTTCTGTACAGCGGTGAGCTGACCCGCTATCTGGAACGCCCTTCTCAGGATGAGCTGACAAGATTTTCCTGGGGCGAGAAATGGAGAAAGGATAAGAAATGGCAAGACTGAATATCGTACTGCATGAGCCGGAAATACCGGCAAACACAGGAAACATCGGAAGAACCTGCGTGGCGACAGGGACAAGGCTTCACCTGATCGAGCCGTTGGGGTTCAGCCTGAGTGAAAAAGCGATCAAACGTGCCGGGATGGACTACTGGAAGGATCTGGATGTGACCACCTATCTGGATTACGAAGAATTCCTTGAGAAAAATCCCGGAGCAAAAATCTACTATGCGACAACCAAAGGACTTCAGACTTATACAGATGTCAGGTTTGAGGACGACTGTTACATCATGTTCGGCAAAGAAAGTGCCGGTATCCCGGAGGAGATCCTTATGAAACATAAGGAAAACTGCATCCGTATTCCAATGATCAATGACATCCGTTCACTGAATCTGAGCAATTCAGTAGCGATCGTTCTGTATGAGGCACTGCGTCAGAATAACTTTGACCACATGCAGCTCAAGGGAGAACTGCATGATCATAAATGGAAATAAATTCCCGCTAAAACTAAATAAAGCTGCACTGCTGATCGAAAAGGAGGGATCTGCATGGAACTGGAAAGATATCGTATCTACTCAGAAATTGCGCGTGGAATCCGCAAACCGTTTCTCGTTTTCAAAAATGCAAATGTGTTTATGGCTCACTCCGGTGAGTTCTGTAAGGGAGATGTGGCAGTCGAGGACGGCATTGTTATCGGTGTCGGAGAGTATGAAGGAGAGACAGAAATCGACCTGGATGGGAAATATCTCTGTCCGGGATTTATTGACAGCCACCTTCATCTGGAATCGACACTGGTAACTCCGGGAGAACTGATCCGTCAGGCTGCACAGTGCGGCACGACTACTTTCATTGTGGATCCTCATGAATCCGCAAATGTCTCAGGAACTGACGGAATCGACTATATCCTGGAACAGACGGAAGAGGTTCCGGCAAATGTCTATGTGATGATGCCTTCCTGCGTTCCGGCGACACATGTCGATGACAATGGATGCACCCTTACAGCAGGAAAGATGAAAGCCTATCTGAACAATCCGAGGATCCTGGGACTGGGCGAGGTTATGGATGCACCGTCTGTTGTAAACGGAAGTGTATCCATGCATGAGAAACTGTCCGTTTTTAAGGACAGAGTCCGTGACGGACATGCACCATTTCTGCCGCCGGGAGATCTGGCTGCATATGCACTGGCAGGCATTTCCACAGACCATGAATGTGTGACTTATGAGTATGCCATGGAAGAGTGCAGAAATGGAATGCAGGTGCTGATCCGTGAGGGAAGTGCCGCCAAGAATCTGGAAGCGATCGTTAAAGGAATCGTAGAGCATCACACCGATACCTCAGGATTCTGCTTCTGCACCGATGACAAGCACATCGAAGAGATCCGAAAAGAAGGACACATCAATTTCAACGTCAAAAAGGCAGTTCAGCTTGGGCTGAGACCGGAACAGGCACTCAAGATGGCAACGATACAGGCAGCGAAATGCTATGGACTGAATCATCTTGGCGCGATCGCACCGGGATATCAGGCGGATTTCGTTGTGATGGATAACTTAAGTGATATGAATGTCCTGGAAGTGTACCATAAGGGCAAAAAGATCATCAAAGATGAAAAAGTTGAGATCCGTCCGTGTGATCCTCAGCTCAAAAATACCGTTCATCTTCTGGGCTTCAGGGAATCTGATCTCCGTCTCCCGTGGAGAGAAGGCAAGGTACATATCCTTAAGATGATGGAAGGACAGATTGTCACAGAAGATGTCCGGGAGGAAGTTGGCTATACAGAAGAAAAGGGCCGGAAAGTATTTAAACCGGATGGAACCTATCAGAAGATCGCAGCAGTCGAACGTCACAAAAACACCGGCAAGATCGGCGTGGGAATTGTCAAAGGATTCGGGCTTCGTGGTGGTGCGATCGCATCGAGCGTGTCCCACGATTCACACAACCTGATCGTGATCGGCGACAATGATCATGACATGTATCTGGCAGTTCAGGAACTTCTCCGCACGCAGGGCGGCTATACCCTGGTCGAAAACGGACAGGTATTCGACACTCTGCCGCTCCCGATCATGGGACTTATGAGTGATGCCGGATATGAGAAGGTAAATGAGAAGCTGGCACGCATGATATCGAAGGCACATGAGATGGGAATCCCGGAGGGCTTTGACCCGTTTATTACTCTGTCATTTATGGCACTTCCGGTCATTCCGGAGATCAGGATCACGCCAAGAGGTGTATATCTGACCCAGGAAGACCGTATGATCCAGAGCCCGTTTGACCGTTGAACCAAAGATTTACAAGATAACAAAAAGGCAAGGTAGAGAAATCTACTTTGCCTTTTCGAGCGTAAAGATAAATTCTGTTCCGACGCCCTCGGTGCTGATCACATTGATGTGCTGACCGTGAGCGGAAATGATCTCTTTGACGATCGCCAGTCCGAGACCGGTGCCTTTCTGGTCTTTGCCACGGGAGCGGTCGATCTTGTAGAAACGTTCCCAGATCTTGTTGATGCTGGATTTCGGGATCCCGATGCCGTGATCCTTGACGGAAACAAAGATCTTGTCGTTTTTCTCCGTTGTTTCGATCGTAATCGTGGAGCGATCTGGGCTGAATTTGATCGCGTTGCTGAGAAGATTATACAGTACCTGCTGGATCTGTTCGATGTCTGCACGGGCATAGAGTTCCTTGCCTGATAAGACCAGTTCCAGAAGGATCTGCCGCGTCGTGCAGGTACCCTCAAAAGAAGCAGCAGTACTCTTGATAATCTGGTTGATATCGAACGACTGGATGTTGAGCATACGCTTCTGGATGTCCAGCTCGTTGAGTGTCAGAAGTCCGCGGGTAAGCTTTTCCAGACGCTCTGCCTCGTAGGAGATGATCTTGAGGTATTTTTCCTGCATCTCAACCGGGATGGTGCCGTCGATCATAGCCTCCACATAACCTTTGATCGAAGTCAGAGGAGAGCGGAAATCATGCGAGATGTTTGAAATAAACTGCCGCTGATATTCGCCATTTCGGTTGAGCTTGTCTGCCATGTAGTTCAAGTTTTGGGCAAGATAGCCGAGTTCATTTTCGGAGTCGACCGGGATCTGATAGGACAGATTTCCGTTTGCAAATTCGGAGGCTCCCTTTGTGATCTCATTGAGCGGTTTCCGTACATGGAAACTATAAAAGATAAACAATACAGCGACCAGCAGATAAGTGACCACAAACAGAAGCTGGATGATCCAGAGCAGACTGCTGCGGCTCTGGTACAGGTCACTCATCAGATAGTGGACAGCCACATAACCGCGGGTGTTGAGATTTTCTGTGATCGGTGCGATCGTGCTCAGCCGCGTTTCTGAAAAATATCCGTAAAAGTCCCCGATATGATAGTAGTTGCTGCCCCAGGAGGCCGGATTAAATCCCTCCAGATCAATGGGATTGTCCGGTGAAATATCCTTGCGTGTACTTAAGATGATCTGTCCGTTACTGTTGATGATCCAGATGATCGTATCCGGATAATTAGCTGCCAGAGACAGATTGCTGCGGATAGATTCCATGTTGGCAGAAGTGATGTTGTGACTGACAAGATCACTTTCTGCGATACGATGGGCTGTCTGGTACATATCCGAAGTAATGGACTTTTCAAGTCTTGCCTCGAGCATATGGGAGCCTGCAAAGGTTACCAGGAAAAATTCCAGGATGCCAAGCAGGATATAGGCAGCAAGAAACATGGAGGTCAGTCGTTTTTTCATTTGTTTTTGACCTCAAACTTGTATCCGATGCCCCAGACAGTTGCGAGGCTCCACTGCGGGTGGTCTTTAATCTTCTCGCGAAGACGCTTGATATGAACGTCAACGGTACGGGTATCGCCGATGTATTCATAGCCCCAGATATGGTCGAGAAGCTGCTCTCTGGTAAACACCTGGTTCGGGGATGCTGCGAGGAAATAGAGAAGTTCCAGTTCCTTCGGCGGCATATCGACATGATTTCCCATATAAGTGACAGAATAGTTGGTTAGATTGATCGTGAGATCCGGGTAGCTGACGCATTTTTCTGACGGGTTTGCCGCTGGCTGTTTGACCTTGAAACGGCGCAGGACTGCGCGAACGCGGGCAACGAGCTCCTTTGTGTCAAATGGTTTGATGATGTAGTCATCTGCACCGAGCTCCAGACCGAGTACCTTATCGAAGGTTTCTCCTTTGGCAGAGAGCATGATGATCGGCACATCAGAAGTATGGCGGATTTCCCGGCAGACCTGATAGCCGTCGATACCTGGCAGCATCAGGTCAAGAAGAATCAGATCCGGCTGGAAGACAGAGAACTCCTTAAGAGCCTGTTCTCCGTCATTTACAATTCTGGTTTCAAAACATTCTTTTGTAAGATATAAAGAAATCAGTTCTGCAATATTGTTGTCATCATCTACGATTAAGATTTTCTGTTTTGTTACCATAGTATTCGCCTTTCCCTATTTCTTGAATTCTACGATCGTTACGCCGGCATCACCTTCGCCGAATTCACCGAGACGGTAGGATTCAACATGTTTCTGGCGTTTGAGATAGTTGTGGACACCTTTTCGTAAGGCACCGGTTCCCTTGCCGTGGACGATGCGGACCGTCTTGAGATGAGCAAGATAAGCATCATCCAGATATTTGTCGAGTTCTGCGACAGCCTCATCCACAGTTTTGCCGAGAAGATTGATCTCAGTGGAAACACTGGCAGACTTGGACATACGGATCTTGCCTGCTCCTGTACGGGAGAAGGAAGAGGTTGTGATCACCGGTTCGTCGATCAGTTCCAGGTCGGAAATATGGACTTTGGAACGGATGATGCCCATCTGGACGAACAGATAACCCTTGGAATCCGGGCGGGTGCTGATCGTGCCTTTGAGGTTCATGCTGAGTACCCGTACGGTATCGCCAGGACGTACATCCTTAGCGGTGAGTTCTTTCTTTGGTTTCTTTTTGGTGACAGGCTGTGCCATTTTCTGTTCGGTCTTGTTGAGACGCTTGCGAAGCTGCTGGCGTTCACGCTCAACTGCGGCAGTATCCACGTAATCATTATGGAATTTATGGAAAAGCTTCATCGTCTGATCGGCATAATCCTTGGCTTCCTGGAGAACCTTGTGAGCTTCTTCGTTGGCCTGGCGGATGATGCGGTCTTTCTGTACATCCAGTTTTTCCTGTTTGGATTCAAGCTGTTTCTTAAGGTCTTCGATCTCGAGTTTGTACTGTGCGATCTCAGTGCGCTCGTTCTCGATCGTGATACGGCTTTCTTCGAGAGAAGTCAGCACATCCTCAAAAGATTCATCCTGCTCGTTGATCTGTTCTCTGGCTTTCTCGATGATAGATGCCGGAACACCGAGCTTGGAAGAAATCGCAAATGCATTACTCTTACCCGGGATACCGATCAGAAGACGATAAGTCGGGCTCAGGGTTTCTACATCGAATTCACAGCTTGCATTCTCGACACCGGAGGAAGAGAGCGCAAATACTTTGAGCTCACTGTAATGAGTGGTAGCCATGGTGCGGATCCCTCTGTCATGAAGGTAGGAGAGGATGGAGATCGCAAGTGCGGCACCCTCTGTCGGGTCCGTTCCGGAACAGAGCTCATCAAACAGAACGAGGGAATGCTGATCTGCTTTTTCGAGGAAGGAAACGATATTTGTCATATGGGAGGAGAAAGTACTTAAGGACTGCTCAATACTCTGTTCATCTCCGATATCTGCGTATACCTCATGAAAAAGAGCCAGTTCACTGCGGTCCAGAGTCGGGATATGAAGCCCGGACTGTCCCATCAGAGTAAGAAGTCCGACTGTCTTGAGGGAAACGGTCTTACCACCGGTGTTTGGACCGGTGATGACAAGAAGATCAAACGTATCTCCAAGACGGATATCGATCGGAACGACTTTTTTCTTGTTGATCAGCGGGTGGCGGGCTTTTTTGAGGTTGATGCGTCCTTCGTCGTTAAAGATCGGTTCACTTGCATTCATCTCCATGGCAAGTGCAGCTCTTGCAAAAATAAAGTCAAGCTGTACCATGATCTCAAGATTGAGGGAGATAGCCTCACGTTCTGCTGCGATCTGTACGCTGAGGTCGGCAAGGATGACTTCGATCTCTTTCTGTTCCTGAAGCTCAAGTTCACGCATGTCGTTGTTCAGTTTTACAACAGACATTGGTTCGATAAAAAGTGTGGAACCGGTGGAAGACTGGTCGTGGATCATACCAGGCACCTGTCCCTTATATTCGGCTTTGACAGGGACACAGTATCTGCCGTTTCTCATGGTGATGACAGCATCCTGAAGGTAAGTCCTTGCACCGCCGTTTACCAGTCCGGAAAGCTGAGAGTGGATCCGGTCATTGGTCACTTTCATGCTGCGTCTGATCTGGCGCAGGTTCGGGCTTGCATCGTCACTGATCTCATCTTCGGAAAGGATACAGCGGCGGATCTCCGTAGAGAGCGGTGTGAGAGGGGAAAGCCCCTCAAACATATGGTCAAGAGAATCCTCCGGTGTATCAGCACGGTCCCGGCGGGAGTAGGCTTTGACACGGGAAGTATTCTCAAGAAGGTTACAGACGGCCAGGATCTCCAGGATACCAAGAGAACTTCCGATTTCAAGACGTTTCAGAGAGCCACGGATGTCCTTGACATTTCCAAAGGAGATGCCGCCCTTCTGAAAAAGGCGTGTCAGTGCATCGCGTGTCTGTACCTGCATGGTACGGATTACTTCAAGGTCAGTGGATGGCTCCAGAGTCCGGCAGAGATGCTTGCCCATACCGGAAGATGCCTTTTCGGTAAGTTTCTCTATGATTTTGGGATATTCCAGTGCATTTAATGCTTTTTGATTCATAATAGTTCCTCGTTATTTATAATAATTCTTTTATTCCTTTCTATTCTACATGATTTCCACTGGAATGAAAAGACAAATGTTCGATTTGTTATGAATGGGGCAGTAAAAATAAGGCATTATGACGGAAAAACATGATAAAAATTAGACGGATTTTATTCATAAAAAATTCATAACTTCCTGCTAAAATAAACACGAATTGTCAGGTTTGAATTATAGGAGAAAAAGCTATATGCGGAATGATAAGAAAGCATCTTCGGAGAATTATTCTTTTATAAAAGAGACGATCAAAGAGCAGCCGACGGACAGGAAACGACTGGCGGGGAAATTTCTGACGGCAGCAGTCTGCGGTGTGATCTTTGGCGCCTGTGCAGCGGGTACGATGGCACTGATCGTTCCGAAGGCACTGGAGAGATTTGGAACTGCCCCGGATCAGAAAGCAGTTGTCACTCTGACACCATCTGTAAAGGCAGAGCAGGTAACGCCGACACCGGAAGCAACAGAGCAGGAGAAAACATCGGCTTCCACCGCCTGGCAGAACGACCTGTCAGATGGGATGAGCCAGATCGCGGAGGAACCGCGCAGGGCACTTGTGCGGATATCGGCAGCAGGAGAGGATTCTGACCTTCTGGATGATTCCTTTCTGGAATACGGAGATGAGGAGGGATTTGTTTTTCTCAAAAATTCCGAGGCTTTTTATATATTGACAGTTTCAGACCAGATGCAGGAAGCAGATAAATTTACGGTCACATTTTCGGATGGAACCGTGACCGATGGGATTCTGTGCAAGAAGGATCTCAGGACAGGATTTTTTGTGATAAAGGTCCCTTTTACGTCTGTGGATGAGGAGACTCAGGAGAAAATCCCGGCAGCGCCGCTGGTGGCAGCAGATGATATGAAGCAGACAGAGTCCGTTATTGCGATCGGCAGTCCGTCAGGTGATTATGATTCTCTTATGGGAGGAACGATAACGTCTGTGACAGGTACACTTAAGGTTGCTGATGAGGAGTATGGAATGCTCACGACAGATATGGTCGGCAGTGAGGAAGGCGGAGGGATTTTATTAAACTCTTCCGGTGAAGTTGCAGGAATCATCTGGAATCAGGAAGAAGACCGGACCAATGTGATCCGTGCGGTGGAGACAGCACAGCTTCGGCCGCTTCTTGAGAGCATGGCAAATGGAGAAGATATCTGTTACATAGGGATCATGGGAGCGACGATCTCATCCTACCAGTCTGAGAATCTGGATGTTCCGCGGGGCGTTTATGTGGATGCAGTGGATGAGGATTCTCCGGCAATGACAGCAGGGATCCAGAACGGAGACATCCTGCATGCCCTGGACGGGCAGGAAGTACAGTCGATGGAAGAATATGCGTCTGTACTCCAGGGGCTGAATAAGGGAACACGCACGACAGTCAATGTATACCGCAAGAATCCATCCGGCGAATACGAAGATGTACAACTGAAAGTTACAATAAAGGAAAAATAGAAAGGCAAGAGTATCATGCGTTTTATAAACGAATTACACGAAGGAGACAGACTCAACGGGATCTATCTCTGTAAACAGAAACAGGCAGCAACAACAAAGAACGGCAAACCATACGAAAACGTGATCCTTCAGGACAAGACAGGCATGCTGGACGGCAAAATCTGGGACCCGAATTCACTTGGGATCGATGATTTTGACGCACTGGATTATATTGAAGTTGTCGGAGATGTGACAACTTTTGCAGGTGCCATGCAGTTAAATATCAAGAGAGTCCGCAAGGCACATGAGGGAGAATACAACCCGGCAGATTATCTTCCGGTCAGCGAGAACAGCACAGACGATATGTACGGACAGATCATTGGCATGATCAAGAGCGTGAAGAACGAATACCTGTCCGCACTTCTGAATAAACTTTTTGTAGAAGACAAGGAATTCCTGAAATCTTTCCAGGAGCATTCCGCGGCAAAGACTGTACATCATGGTTTTATCGGAGGACTGATGGAGCACACCTTAAGCGTTACAAAGCTCTGTGACTATATGGCAAATGCTTATCCGCTTCTCAAGAGAGACCTTCTGATCACAGCATCGCTGCTTCATGATGTCGGCAAGACAAAGGAGCTTTCTTCCTTCCCGATGAATGATTATACAGATGAAGGACAGCTTCTGGGACATATCATCATCGGTGCCCAGATGGTGCATGATCTGGCAAAAGAGATCCCGGATTTCCCGGAAACACTGGAAAATCAGCTGGTACACTGCATCCTGGCACATCACGGCGAACTGGAATACGGTTCTCCGAAGAAACCGGCACTTGCAGAGGCAGTAGCACTGAATCTCGCAGACAACACAGATGCCCGCATGGAGACTCTGACAGAGATCTTTGCAGCGGACAAAGGCAAGAAAGAATGGCTTGGATACAACAGGCTTTTTGAATCAAATCTGAGAAGAACAGGAGACGTATGATTCCATGGAATATCGTAAAAATGACATTGTTACGTTAGAAATCGTGGACTGCGGAACAGACGGTGAAGGCATTGGCAAAGCTGATGGCTTCACTGTTTTTGTAAAGGACGCAGTGATTGGAGATACTGTTACAGCCAAGATCATGAAGGCAAAAAAGAACTATGGATACGGACGCCTGATGGAGATCCTGAAACCATCTCCATACCGCGTAGAGCCGGTGTGTCCGTCAGCCCGTCAGTGTGGCGGATGCCAGCTTCAGACGGTATCTTATGAAGAACAGAAAGTTTTTAAAGAAAAGAAACTCCGCGGTCATCTGGAGCGGATCGGAGGATTCTGCGACCTTCCGATGGAACCGCTGATCGGTATGGACGAGCCTTATCATTATCGAAACAAGGCACAGTTCCCGGTTGGACGAAACAAAGAAGGCAGGATCATCACCGGATTTTATGCAGGGCGCACCCATGCGATCATCGAGAACCGTGACTGTGCGCTGGGAATCCCGCAGAACAAGGAGATCCTGGATATTGTGATCGCACATATGGAGAAGTATGGCATCACTTCTTACGATGAGATGACAGGTAAGGGACTGGTGCGTCATATTTTTGTGCGCTATGGATTTTTTACAGGGGAGCTGATGGTCTGTCTGATCATCAATGGGCAGGACCTTCCGCATCAGAAAGAACTGATCGAGAAATTGCGTGAGATCCCGGGAATGACCAGCATTTCCCTGAACATCAACAAGAAACGAAGCAACGTGATCCTTGGCGACAAGGTCAAAACAATCTGGGGACAGGAATATATCACAGATAAGATCGGGGACATTTCCTACGAGATCTCGCCGCTTTCCTTCTTCCAGGTAAATCCGAAACAGACCTGTAAACTGTATTCTAAGGCACTGGAATATGCGGACCTTCATGGAGAAGAGACCGTCTGGGATCTGTACTGCGGAATCGGAACGATCTCCCTTTTCCTCGCTCAGCAAGCCAAATTCGTCCGAGGCGTAGAAATCGTCCCGGCAGCGATCGATGATGCAAAACGAAATGCACAGATCAACAATATTGAAAACGTGGAATTCTTCGTCGGAAAAGCAGAAGAAGTCCTGCCGAGAGAATACGAGAAAAACGGTGTCTACGCAGACGTGATCGTAGTCGACCCGCCACGCAAAGGCTGCGATGAAATGCTGCTCAAGACCATCCTCAAGATGCAGCCAAAACGTGTCGTCTACGTAAGCTGCGACAGCGCGACACTCGCGCGGGATCTGAGATTTTTGTGTGATAATGGATATGAGTTGAAGAAAGTATGTGGGGTAGATCAATTCCCTCAGACGGTTCATGTGGAGACAGTATGTTTATTATCACGTAGATAAGCGGTTTTACAGGGTTTTATGAGTGGTGTTCAGTCGATTTGCCACCCATTTGCCACCGTAATTTTTAAAATCATCACTGAACAAAGAAAAGGGAGTGAACACGCTGAACAATCAGCGGATTCACTCCCAATATTTTTATTTATGACGTTTTTGCTTGTGTGATTTTTTCAAAGAGATCAACAGAACGTTCAGCCATTTTTTCTGTATCATGCACATAGGTCTGCAATGTAGTTTCTATATTGGTGTGTCCCAATCGTGTTTGAACATTCTTAACATCAGCACCGGATTCAATTAACAGTGTTGCGTGGGTGTGCCTTAAGCTGTGATAATCAAATGCAAGATGCATTTCATGGTGTATAATCCTACTGCAATACTTAAATGAATCAGTAGAAGTATACTGACCGTTTTCATCAATACACACCAATCTGATACGCTGTAGTGGACTTTCAACACATTTTTGAATAGGTACAACCCTGATCATGTCATTACCTTTTTCATCAGTTTCAATCTTTTTAACATGAATCGTGTAATATTCCCCATACTTCATTTCATTCTTGAGTTGTTCAGCTTTTTCCTTTTTCAATGCCTGATATAGTGTTTCACCAAAAGGGACTTCACGAACAGAAGTAAATGTTTTTGGTGTAGTAAAGTACCAAGATGAACGCTGTTCTTTCTTACCTTTCTTTTCAACAACCTTTCTTACATCTGCCCCAAAGTTACGTTTTACAATCTGTTTATTTACAGATATTTTTCTTTTATCAAAATCAATATCATCCCAAGTAAGACCAAAGGTTTCTGATATTCGTAAGCCTGTATAAAATCCAATCATTAAAGGTATATAGTACCGGGTGTTTTGAAATCTGTCACGAATTTTACACCATTCATCTAATGTCAGTACAATTCGTTCACGTGGTTTTCTTTCAACCTTTGGAAATTTCACATACTGCATGGGGTTAGACTGTAAATAGTGCATTGGTTCAACTGCATAATTCAGTGCTGCACTGAATACAGATAAAATACCAACTAAATGACTTTTTGAATTACCGTTCATTTTAAGTTCAACTGCATATTCCTGTAATACTGCCGGAGTGATTGCTTTTAATCTATACATACCAAATTTTGGAATTAAATGCCCTTGAATGATTCTTAAATACCCTACTTGGGTGTTATATTTCAGATTGGTCTTACAGTACAGATCAAACCACTGATTCAGGTAATCAGCAACCGTTATTTCTGTCGGTTCAAATACAGTCCCGGCATTATTGTATTCATTCATAGCAGCAGTCAATGCCTGTTCAGCTTCTTTCTTGGTTCTGAATCCACCTTTTTCTTTTTTCTTCCTTTTACCGTCAATTTTTCCAAGGTCAAAATAATATGACCATGTTGTACCTCTTTTTCTTACTCCACCTTGCATAAATAGCACTTCCTTTCATTGAAACCATAAGGAATGAATGCTATAATGGTTTTTGCATAGTCCAAATCATTTCATTCCTTTGGTTTGGTTTTGCCTGACCCTGACCGCTGCAACGGTTAGGGTCTTTTTTTTTTACTGGTTACACTTGGTTACGCTTTAGTTACGGTTTAGGTTACAGTTATATTACCTTGATTTACAAGGCGGTTACACTTGTCTACGGTTCGTTACAAGTTCTTTATATAACGCTTATATGAATAAAAAAAATAAAAATATAAAAAAAAGTAAAATATATAAGATATAGATTTTAAGTGTAACCGTAACCAACCGTAACCGTTAAAGTTGAATGTCACCTGTAGGTGCTGATTCTACGTGTGTAAGTTCTTTCAGCCTTTTAGATAGCTTAAGACCTTTGTACACTCTAGTATCTTCAAACTGTATATATTTATCTTCACCGTCTGAACTGGTGTAACTGATGATAAAATACAGGTGTGTTTTCTTTCCGGTTTTTGTACCTGTACCGGATGCAGCACCAACTATTGCACCAACACCGCCAAATATTACCCCACCAACTACAGCCCTACCGATCACAGACTTTGGTTTTTGAATGAGTTCAGTCTTTCCACCATAGAACACATCTGTAATCTGATCATAATTAAGTAATAGCTTGCGTTTCTGCATTGAGGTAATTTCTAAATGATCATCATACAACGCAACGTCATACATATAACCTTTTGAAAAACCTGCAATATCTTCCTGTAACTGGAAATAGTCACTAATGATAGAGCCTTTTGTACTTCTTAAAAATCCCATGATCAACCATCCTTTCTAAAGTCTACAATTATAATATTTTCCTGATTTTCCCAAATTTGGTATATTATGCCATTTTTTGAGCATCCCTTTTTACAGGTTCGGTGTATTTTGGTAATGCAGCAGTATCACGAAGTTCTTCCATGATTTTGTTTTTACCTGCTTCATTCAGTTTTGAATATAACTGAACAAGTTCATACACATCTGAACCATATTGATTTTTAATAAGATCAGTAATATCATGCTTTTCTTTTGGTTCATCGTTTTTCTTTTCAGACCAACCCATAATATAATCTGTCGTAGTTTCAAGTGCATCTGCAATCTGTTTGATCTTAGATTGTCTTAATTGTTGTATGTCAAGTTCAATCTTATTTATAGAGGATTTACTTTTATAACCAATTTTGTGTGCAAGATCTTCTTGTGACATTCCCAATTCTTCACGTCTACTTTTTATACGTTGACCTATACTCATTAAGATTACCTTCCTTTCTTTGTTTATAAGTAAAGAATACCATGAAATAGATTAAATATCAACTTTTTTCAAGTTTTTTCAAAAAAACTGTTGACATTCTATCTACCATCATGTATTATGATGTCAGTAGATAAAACATCTACTTCAAAAACAAAGCAAGTAGGAAATACAGGGTAAGCGTAAGGGGCTGCATTGTGAAGGTTGGTAACCTACCGTGATGAACTGAAAAAGATTCAAAGTAGCGGTTTGAGTGATGTGTATAGACAGTAACCCGGTAAAATGTACTGAAAATAGGGATAAGAGTTGAACAGGTGCAAAGTGAATAAGTAAATTGTGAAAGTTCAGGGTTGACCAACAGCCACACCAAGATTATTAACTTATCAAATGAACAGGTACTAAACGAGATGACACAGCACTTTGTTTTTGAATCCGTTCCCGGTTACTCACCCATCCATGATGACCGGGAACAAATAAAAGAACCTGTTGCAGCAGGTAAAAGCCAAAGGAATGAAAGGACGGTTTGGACTATGCAGAATAAATTTTATTTTACTTTTGGAACTTGGAAACAATATCCATATACAAGAGGTCAGTACTTGGTTGTAATTGCATCAGATGAACATGATGCAGCTATGAAGTTTAAAAAGAAATACCCACACCCATATGATGAAATGGTTCTTAACTGTGCAGCTTACTATTCAGAAAAAGAATGGAATGAATCAGTTTCTAAATATTACACTGGTGAACCTGTAGAAGTAATCGGAATGAATATAAAATTAAGAATTAAAGTTAATTATGACGGAACAAAATATTTTACCAATGTCAATGGTGGTTATTTTAAAGAGCATAAATCACTGGAAGATGCAAAGAATTGGTTAGATTATAACGGATATAAAAATTTTGATACTGAAACCATAGTAAGTTTTTCATATTAATCCGAAACGGTCAGCAATGACCGTCTACCGGAAATGACCACCCGGTACTGATGATGGTAGGTCAAAAATAAGATAGCAGTTCTTTTATAAGTGCTGTCTGTTATGTGATGGCTGACAGGTTTTGTTCAGTTTTAATGTGAAACTGTTCAGCGGTTCATAGAAAACCACGCTATAAAAATTCTATAGTAGGACAGCAAGTTTACAGGTTTTAGTGTGAAATCTGATAAGGGTTTCTTGGTGTGTGATTCCCTGAAAAATAAAACCACCCCATAACAGGCAACATTTATAAAAGGGCTGCTGATCGGAAAGGAAGGTTGTGTAAATGAAGAAAGTAATTGCAGGTTGTATTGATCTGATGCTTGAATTTGATTCTGCATCTGAACTTGATCATTACATTGCTGATATTGAAGCCAAGAAACAGGAATACAGCATTGTAGAACGTAAGGGATTACCGGGTGACAGAATCATGATCAGAATACACAGACAGTACAATAAAAGCCCATTCCCAACAACAGAAGGTGGTGAGAACTAATGACAAACACAACACTGTTAAGACAGAAAATTGATGAATCCGGTTATAAGTTACAGTTCTTAGCTGAAAAATGCGGTTTGACTTATTATGGATTGATGAAGAAAGTCAACAATGAAACAGAGTTCAAAGCGTCTGAAATTAAAGTGTTGAAAGAACTTTTGAAGTTGACGAATGAAGAAGCAAACAAGATTTTTTTTGCCTAAAAAGTAGATAAATTATCTACCAATAAAGGAGTGAAACACGATGACATTCAGTGAAAAGTTAAAACAGGCTATGCAAGAATTACACCTGAATCAACGTCAGGTGTGCGGTATGACTGGAAAAAGTAAAGGTTCTGTCAGTCAGTATCTTTCAGGTAAACAGATACCGTCAGAAGATGTTCAGAGTGCTATTGCAGTAGCACTTGGACTTGAATCAGATTACTTTTCAAAATCTGATGAACAGGTGGTTGTACTTCCAACTACTGAATTAAGAAATGGGATAATTCCCCGGTTAGATGTGGAAAAGGCTGCAAAGCTGTTGCAGATGAACCACAACACAGTTCGCAAGGGCTTACAGCAAGGGGTTTTCCCTTGGGGTTACGCTATTCATACATCTGATAACAGGTGGGTGTACTTCATCAACGCAAAACGTTTTGCAGAGATTGAAGGAATTACAGTATAGAGAGGTGAAAGAAAATGAGTGAAGTTAAAGGTTATAAAGTATTCAATCCTGACTGGACTTGTAGAGGTTTTCAGTATGAGGTAGGAAAAATCTTTGAAGAAGATGTTAAGCCAAGCTGTTGTGATAGAGGTTTTCATTTTTGTGAAAAAGCTGCTGACTGTTTTAGCTATTACAGTTTTAATTCTGAAAATAGGGTTGCAGAAGTTATTGCACTTGGTGAAGTAGATACAGACGGTAAGAAATCATGCACTAACAAAATTCAGATCGTGCGTGAAATTCCTTGGCAAGAACTTTTGACAATCGTAAATACTGGAAAGGATTGCACAGGACTCTGCAACACCGGGGACTGCAACACCGGGAACAGGAACACCGGGGACTGGAACACCGGGAACAGGAACACCGGGGACTGGAACACCGGGAACAGGAACACCGGGAACAGGAACACCGGGGACTGGAACAAATCTTCTTTCAATACTGGTTGTTTTAATACAGAAGAACAGAAGATCACGCTGTTCAATAAACCGTCAGATATAACCTATAACGATTGGTTGAGATCAGATGCAAGATATTTACTGAATCAGATACCAAAAGACGTTGTTGAATGGGTGTATGAAGAAGATATGACTGATGAAGAAAAGGCAGCAAATCCGACCTATGAAACAACAGGCGGTTATCTCAAAGTGCTTAATGAATCTGAATGTGGTCAGTTATGGTGGGGCAGCTTATCAGACTTTCAGAAGAATTACATTAAGTCAATACCAAACTTTGATGCTGAAATCTTTGAACAGTGTACAGGCATTAAGGTAGATGAATGATCTTCAATTCATGCCCCATCAGGAAGAAGTGCTGAACCTGACTGATGATAAAAACAGGTGTGCTTATTACTTAGATATGGGACTTGGTAAAACTTTTGTAGGGGCTGAAAAAATGTACTTGCTGAACAATACGGTAAATCTGATCGTATGCCAAAAGTCAAAGGTTGATGATTGGGTTGATCACATGAAAACGTATTACCCGGAATACAGAGTTATGGACTTGACCAAGAAAAGTGAAGGTGTGAACTTCCGAACATTGGTTGAAACCAAAGACCTGTATGATCAGAACATTCAGATTGTCGGTGTAATTAACTATGATTTGGTATTCAGACGCAAGTATATAGCCCATATAACCGACTTTACATTGTTACTTGATGAATCAAGCCTTATATGCAATGAAAACGCTAAACGGTCAAAATTCATATTGAAGTTACAACCGGAAAGCGTGATCTTGCTGTCAGGTACACCAACAGCAGGAAAGTATGAACGGTTGTGGTCACAGCTTAAGTTGTTAGGTTGGGACATTAACAAGAAAGCCTTTTATGCTTCCTATGTTCAGACGGAATGGATTGAAAACGGTGATGGGTATAAGAAAGAAGTAATCACAGGATATAAGCACGTTGAGCATTTGAAGAAAAGACTCACACAGTTTGGTGCAGTATTCATGAAAACAGAAGAAGTGATTGAACTACCTGAACAGACTGAACAGAAAATTTTCTTGAAGATCACAAATGAATATAAGTTTTTCATCAAACACAATTACTTGGAACTTGATACAAGGAACTTAGTCAGATTCAAAGATGATTCAGATTTTGAAGGTGAAGATGTGACACCAAGGGTTGAGTTGATCGGTGATAATAGCCTGACCAAAACATTATATTGCAGACAGCTGTGCGGTCAATGGCATAAGGAAAAACTGGAAGCATTCAGGGACTTACTGGAATCAACAGAAGATCGGTTGATTGTGTTTTATAACTTCAATGAAGAACTGACAAGACTTAGAAAAATATGTGAATCACTCAACAGGGAAGTCAGTTTTGTAAATGGTTCAGGACGTTCAATGTATGCATATGAATGTGTAGATAACAGTGTCACATTTGTTCAGTACCAAGCAGGGGCAATGGGTGGTAACTATCAGAAAGCAAATAAGATTGTGTACTTTACGTTGCCACTTGGAAAAGGGTCTTGTGATCTTTGGGAACAGTCAAAGAAGCGTATACACAGAATCGGTCAGAACAGACCATGTTACTACTATTACCTACTGGTAAAGGGAAGTTTTGAAGAAAGGAATCTTGCAGCATTGCAGGAAGGAAAGGAACTAACTGATGAATTGTTCACATAATTGTATGATGTGCCGGGTATGGAAGTACATCAAAAAACATTTTAAGAATTTTGTTATTAAGACAATTATCTTTTTTAACATGTTAAGTCTTATGTACTGGATTGTATACATTGATTACATCATATCATGGCAACCATATGCAATTATGGCATTCAATCTTTTGGTACTGTCACTGATCGGATATGCAAATAAAGATAATGGAGTTGATTTTTTATAGCAGCAGAAAAGAATTTTGAAAACAGGGTTAAAAAATACCTTGAGGAATATGGTTGTTGGTGGCTCAAATACTGGGGTGGTGCAGCTTACACAAAAAGCGGTATTCCTGATTTACTGGTAAGTTCAGACGGTTGTTTTCTTGGTATTGAAGTCAAGGCAGACAACGGTGAACCGTCACTGATACAGCTTTATCACTTAAGGAAAATAAGAGAATCCGGTGGATATGGGATTTTACTTTTCCCAAATGACTTTGAAAAGTTCAAAGGGTTCAATGAACACAAATCAAAATCTAACGCTTGGTATCTTTCCAATATTGAAGAACAGAAGCGGTGGAAAATAAAGTTAGAAGAAAAGGAGATTTAACAATGACAAGAGAAAAACAGATTGAGTACTTCAAAGGTTGCCTAATGGCAACAGGTCGTGAGGGTGTGGAAGATTTACTTGACTTCATCGAAGAACTTGGTTTTTATGATGCCCCTGCATCCGGTGGAAATCACTGCTGTAAAGATGGTGGACTGTTAGAGCATACAGTGAACGTCATGCAGTACGCTGAAAAGATCGGTCTTACACTGCTTGGAAGTGAAGCATATAACAAGATTCACAGCAGCGTGATCATTGCATCAGCATTACATGACCTTGGTAAGTGTGGACGTTATGGAAGTCCTTATTATGTTGAAAACATGGTGCAGGATGGTAGACCGACCAAAAAAAATCCTGAACAGAAGTATAAGAGATCAGAAAGTAAACCGTACAAGATCAGTTCTGATTTGTGCCATATTGACCACCCTTTAAGATCGGTTGAACTGGCAGCACGTTACATTGATCTGACAGAGGAAGAAGAACACGCTATTTTCTATCATGATGGTGCTTATGGTAGTCTTGCGTATGATCTGAAAGGTCATGAAGAACCATTGCAGGTGATCATTCATTTTGCAGATTTTTGGTCAGCACAGTTTCTTGAGGTCGGAAAACTTGACAGATTCAATGATCAGGTGAAGTCAGAAGAAACAACTGATGAAGTAAAAGAGGAAGGTGAAAATAATGAAGAATAAAAACAGTTATGAAGTTCTTGAAGCAGAAGTTGCAAAGCTGAAAGAAGAAAATAGACATTTGAAAGACGAGCGTGATGAACTGAAATATATGCTGAATGATATGCATAGTGTTGTTGATGCTGCAAATGATGACTTTTTCAATGAAATGTCAAGATTGTGCGGTTGTATTGAAATCGAAGGTACAAGAATCACAGCAGCGTATCAGGATTTAGTAGGAATCCTGTTGGCAAACGGTTATACAGTAGAGGTTACACCACTGCATAATAATACAAGATTACAGGTTGTTATCAAAGAAAGTGAGGATGAAATCAATGAGTAGTGCAAAGAAACACAAACAGAGAAGTCACAGAAGTTACAGAAACAGTGTTGCAACCGCTGAACATTTTCAGAACAGACAGATTTTGAAAGTGTCACAGCAGAAAGCAATGAAAGAGAAAAGCAATCTTTTTACTAAGTTAATGGGCTTATTCAAGAAAGGGGAAAAATAATCATGGCACAGAAAGTTTTAATTATGGGTGAATCCGGTACTGGTAAAAGTACAAGCCTTAGAAATTGTGACCCGGTAACAACAGCGGTTATCAATCCGGTAGGTAAACCGTTACCGTTCAAGAATCACTTTGAAATGCTGAACAATGAAACAGATGCAAGAAAAATTGTGAAATACATGAAAGAACAGTGTGCAGCAGGTAAGAAGCTGTTGGTGGTTGATGACTTCCAGTACATTCTTGCAGTACCGTACATGAACCGTATCAAAGAAACAGGGTGGGACAAGTACAATGACTTTGGTGCAAACTATTTTGAAATCATCGACTGTTGCAAAGACCTTCCTGATGATGTTGTAGTCGTTTATATGACCCATTTAGAAACTTTGGATAATGGTCTTACAACTGTTAAGCTGATTGGTAAACTGTTACGTGAGAAGATCACCATTGAAGGACTGTTTACCGTTGTACTTAGAACTGGTGTGAATGAAGCCAAATATTACTTTTACACACAGAACAGCGGAAAAGATACCGTAAAATCACCGCTTGGAATGTTCACTGCATATGCTATTGACAATGATCTGAATTATGTTGTTGACAAGATCAGAAATTATTATGAACTTGGTGATTACAAGTCAGATGATGAAATGAATGCTGCTGATCAGGCGGTTGCATCTGATCTTGAAAAACCTGACAGCAAAGGCAGAAGAACAAGAGGTAAAAAAGCTGAATCTGCAACACCAACCGATGCGCCGGAAGAAAAGACTGGAAGAACACGTAAGAGTAGGGCAGAAGTTCAGGCAGAAAATGAACAGAAGATTGCTGATCACATGGATGAAGTTGACAAGGCTATTGATCAGGCTTTTCCGGGACAGGAAGAAGTACCATTTGATGAAGCAATGGATGTTGCCGATAAAGTACCGAAACCGGATTTACAGAAACCACCAAGAAGAACACGTAAGGAAAGAAATGCTGAAAAGTCTGAACCTGTTCAGGACGGTACAACGAACACTGATTCTGAATCTGTCACACTGAAAGCAGATGCATATTTTTATGTTCCGGCTGATGATAACTATGTGATGAAGCATAAGGGTGATACGGTTGACCTGATCGTTGATGGTGTTGAGGTTATGAAGGTAATCACAAGAGAAGAATTTAATGCAGGAATCAAAAGACTTGCACAGGAAAACAACCCTGTACCTGCTGACGCACAGACCCCGGCTGAACCTTTAGACGGTGCTATGAACCCACCTGAACAGCATGTCAGAGGTCAAAGACGAAGAAGAACAAGATCATGATTGCATTAAATATTTTTCTTGCAGTCATGGCAGCATTCTTTGGATTCGGTTCAGTGGGTGACAGGATTCAGAAAAATAGGGATAATTATACAAGGGTTTGTATTGCTTGTATCATAGCAATTATAATCATAAATTTATTTTAAGAAAGGTTAAATGGTGAAAAATTATGGCAGTAGATTTTAGTGCATTCGATGAACAGGTTGATCTTAACGCATTACAGAAAGAGGTTCAGGAAGCAGACGATTCACAGTTTGAAGATGTACCGGATGGGGATTATGATGTAAGTTTTGATAAAATGGAGATCAAGCCAACAAAGAAAGGTGACAAGCTGATGTTTTCTGTACAGTGTAGCATCTTGGAAGGTAATCAGAAAGGTAGAAAGATTTTCTTCAACCGTACTATTTCCGGCAATACTTCACAGAAGTGGACTAATGGCATGGCAATCAAATCTGTTTGCACATGGCTTGATAAACTTGAAACAGATACAGTACCGGAATTTATCAACTACAGTGATTTTGCTGATTGCGTACTTGATATTTTTCAGGAAGTACAGGGTAAAGTTGGTGCAGCAGTTACCTATAAGGCTGATGACTTCAATCCAATTACTATCAATGAAGCATTCGATATGTAAAAATTTTTAATTTAAAAGTAGATAAAACATCTACTTTGCAGTAAGATAACACTTAAGGCGGTGTGTAAAACGCACACCGCTTTTTCAAAAAAAGTGGGTGATTTAGTAAATGATATTCTACGATTTTGAGGTTTTTGAAAAGGATTGGCTTGCTGTATTCATTGATGTGACGAAGAAGAAAGAACACGTGATAATAAATAGCCCTGATAAGCTAAAAGCCTTATATGAAGCAAATAGAAAAGATATATGGGTAGGATTTAACAACCGTCACTACGATCAGTACATCATGAAAGGTATTCTGCTTGGTATGAATCCTAAAAAGATCAATGACTGGATTATCGTTGACAATAAAGAAGGTTGGCAATATTCAAGAGCATTCAATAAATTACCCATGATCAACTATGATGTAATGCCAAGCAACGATGAAACCATGAAAACAGTCGGATTGAAAACAATGGAAGGTTTTCTTGGTTCAAATATTAAAGAAACAGATGTTGATTTCCGTATCAAAAGGAAACTGACACAGGAAGAAATAGAACAGACGGTTAAGTACTGTAGGCATGATGTAGAACAGACGATCAAGGTATTTCTTGAAAAGGTCAGTGAGTTCAATGCAGTTCATGGAATTATACAGGCATTTCCAAAAGAAACTTCATTGTATGACATTGGAGATAGTGAAGCCCGGATAACAGCAAAGGTTCTTGGGTGTTCAAAAACTCATTTTGGTGATGAATTTGATTTCTTTTTTCTGCCATGCCTGAAATTGAAAAAATATAAATATGTTCAGGAATGGTTTGCAGAGAAAAGAAAAGAAGCCCTTGAAATGGGGTTACAGGATTTTGACAAGAAAGATAAAAAGACTTGGTATAAGTCACAGAACTTTGAAACGATTGTTGCAGGAATACCGCACACATTTGGTTTTGGCGGTCTGCATGGTGCATCTGATAAGCCGATACATCGGAAAGGTCAGATTCTTCATGTAGACGTAAATAATTACTATCCGTCAATGCTGATTGCATGGGGACTTGTAACAAGGGCAGCAACCAATAACAACTTCAAACTGGTGTATGACACAAGAAAAGCTATGAAAAAGAAACAGGTTGCAGCAGCTAAAGCCGGAAGAAAGGCAGAAGCAAAGCAATGGAAAAAAGCACAGTTGCCATATAAGAAGATGCTGAATGCACTTTCAGGGGCAATGAAAGATGAAACCAATGCTGCATACGATCCACGTAATAACAACTGTATGTGTATCAACGGTCAGTTGATGTTGCTTGATCTGATTGAGCATTTGGAAGTTGTGCCGGGACTTGAACTGATTCAGTCAAACACTGATGGTCTGATCATTTGGATTCCTGACACTGATGAAGCCTTTGAAATGGTTGATGATATTTGTTGGGAGTGGGAACAGCGTTGTTCAACTGAACAATGTTCAATATTACTTGAACTTGACAATATATCAGAAATCTATCAGAAGGACGTAAACAATTATCTTTGGATTGGTACTGATGGAGGTGTTGAAAGAATTGGTGCTTACGTCAAAGAACTTTCTGCTATTGATAATGACTTACCAATACTGAATAAAGCGTTGGTTGACTACATGGTGAAAAAGATACCTGTTGAACAGACAATCAATCAGTGTGATGACTTGATTATGTTCCAAAAAATAGTGAAGCTGTCAAACAATTATAACTGGGTTGAGCATGAACAGGGAACTGGTCAGATCATTAAGACAACAAAACACCGGGATGGTACACGAACAGAAGTGTGGTCATATCCTACCACACAAAAATATACTTATAAATCTTATCGTGTGTTTGCTTCCAATCGTGTTACAGACGGCAGGTTGTTAAGACGTAAGGTTGTAAAACCAAAGGGTGAAAAATTTGGAAACACACCTGATCACAGTTTCATTTATAACGATTCTGTAATTGGGGTTAAAGTACCACCTGAATTAGATAAGCAGTGGTACATAGATTTAGCAAGAAAAAGACTGAAACAATTTGGTATTGCAGCATAATACCGGAAAGGTGGGAACATGACAGACATTACAATCAAATATGATCATGGTCAGATGCTTATTCATCTTGAAGAATTTCTTTCATGTAGAAGTATCTCAAAGGTTCGTAAGCTGATTAAGTTAATCAATCGAAGTGATAACCCTGACATTGTGAATCAGATTAAAGATCACATTCAGTACAGAATGGAAGGGTTGGACAATATTACAATGATTACCGAAAACAGGATTGACCGGAATAAGGCAGAAGTGAAAGATGCTGAAATGAACATGCAGCACTGGTTATATTTGCGGTCACAGCATAAGAAAGGTAGTAACGGTTACAAGCATTATATGACAAATGTGAAAGAAAGCCGGGACACATTGAAAGAGAAAAAGGCAGATTTGAGGTCAGCCGAAAAGGAATATAAGGACAGCATCAGGGACAAAGAATTTTTCAGTAAATTGCTGTCAGAAGTATTTAGTTAAAGGATGGTGAAACAGGATGTTGTACAAAGGGTACATAAAGACAAAAGGCAAGAAAGCAATCGAAGCATTCAAAGACCGGACAAAATACCGCACTTATGACGAAGTGAAGAATCTTGAAGGGTTCGGTGGTGTTCTTGCTGATGATACCATCCTGATAGATATTGACGATGCTGAACAGTCTGAAATTTTAATGAATATTGTGGAAGAATATCAGCTTGATTGCCGGGTGTATTGTACAAGCCGGGGCAGACATTTTTTATTTAAGAATCATAGTATTACAAGGAACAGGACACACGTACCGCTTGCGGTTGGTCTGACAGCAGATATAAAACTTGGTACACGTTCATCATATGAAGTAATCAAGATTGACGGTGAAGAACGCTTTATTGAGTGGGACATTGAAGAAGGTGGAACATATCAGGAAGTTCCAAAATGGTTGTTCCCGGTTCGTACAGCGGTTGACTTTCTTGATATGGATGCAGGTGACGGACGCAATCAGGCATTATTCAATTATATCCTGACACTTACATCAAATGATTTTAGTGTTGATGATACAAGAGAATGTATCAGGATTCTGAACAGATTTGTTCTGAAAGAGCCGTTATCTGATGATGAACTGGAAGTGATTCTTAGGGATGAAGCATTTCAAAAACCTGTATTCTTTTGTGATAAGACATTCCTGTTTGACCGTTTTGCAACATGGCTTAAGAACAATGAAAATGTAGTCAGTATAAGTAATCAGTTACATATCTATCAAGATGGGATTTATCAGGTTGGGTACAAGGCTATTGAAACAGCTATGATCAATCAGATACCTAACCTGAAAAAGACACAGCGAAGAGAAGTATTAGAGTATATGGAACTTATAGCTGATGAAAAAGCACAGGCAGATGCACGTTATATAGCATTCAGGAACGGTGTGTTGGATATTGTGACCGGACAGATGCAACCATTCAGCCCTGATTTGGTTATTACCAATCAAATACCTTGGGACTATAACCCGGAAGCCTACAGTGAACTTGCTGATGATACACTGAACAAATTAGCTTGCGGTGATAAACCGATCAGGGCATTACTGGAAGAATGCATTGGATATTGCTTTTACCGCAGGAATGAACTTGGTAAGGCATTCATCCTGACAGGTGACAAGTCCAATGGTAAGAGTACATTCCTTGATTGTGTCAAAGCAATTCTTGGTGATGGGAATATATCAGCACTTGACCTTAAGGAATTAGGGGACAGGTTCAGCACATCAATGATGTTCGGAAAACTGGCAAATATCGGTGATGATATTGGTGATGACTTCCTGCAAGGTTCACAGGTAGCAACATTCAAGAAAGTAGTTACAGGTAACAGAATCAAAGCAGAAAGAAAAGGGCAAGACCCTTTTGAGTTCAATCCTTATGTGAAGCTGCTGTTTTCAGCAAATGACATACCAAGAATGAAAGATAAGACAGGGGCAGTTCTTAGACGTTTGGTAATTATTCCATTCAACGCAAGATTTACAAAGTATTTACCAAGTGGTGAGATTGACCCGGATTACAACCCTTATATCAAGTATCAGTTGGTTGAACAAAGTTCAGTTGAATATCTGATCAGGGTAGGTGTAGAAGGACTGAAAAGAATCATTGAAAACAATGAGTTCACAAAGTCTGAAAAAGTGGCTGAACAGATTGATGAATATGAAAATGAAAACAACCCAATCAAGGCATTTATTGATGAATGCGGTGTTGAAATGATTGAGGATGAACCGACAGGTGACGTATACAGCAGGTATCAAGTATTTTGTGCTGATTGCGGTATGCAGCCAATGTCAAACATTGTATTCAGTAAGCAGATCAATAAGCGGTTGGGATTTGAAACAGTAGTGACTAAGGTAGGCGGTAAATCTATCAGGATATTCAGAAAGGTGTGACGTTATGGAAAAGTTAGTATTAACAGGTATGGTTTGTTTTTGCGTTGGTCTTACAGTTGGGTTAATCCTTGGTGCTGTAGTGATGGCATTAGCTGTTGCAGCTAAAAAGTACAAACCAAAGACGAAGGAAATTGATGATTGTTGGGGTTGTTTCGGTGCTGCAATGGGTGATTGCGACCACTGCCCGGTGAAAGGACGGTGATGATGAATGAACTTTATAAAAGATTCAGAGTGTACACCTGATACACCTGTTATACTTGGTAAACAGGAAAAACCTATATACGGTAACGGTGTTAGATTAAAACCAAGGGTAAAAGGTAGATGTGATTCAGAACATTTTAAGAAAATCTATTTACCTAGATTATTACCGCTTGAAGAATATGATTTGATTGTTGTCCTTATTTCAGGTGGTAAGGATTCAGTTGCTTGTTACCTGAAACTTATTGAACTGGGTGTACCAAAGGAAAAAATAGAATTTTGGCATCACGATATTGACGGTGGTCACCCAACTCGAAGAATGGACTGGAAATGTACTCAAAACTATGTAAAGGCACTGGCAGATGCGGAAGGTGTTAAGTTAAGAGTTTCATACAGAGTGAACGGTTTCTTTGGTGAATTGTATCGGATAGGTGCGTCAGAACCTATTGAATGGATTGACCCTGATACTGGGGAAATAAGACAGTGTAAACTTTCAAGTAATTATCTGAAATGCAGGGAATTGAAAGAACAGGCAACAGAAGAAATGGAAGAACTTTTGAAACAGTATGGTTATAGAATGAAATTTCCGGCAAAAACTGGTGATTTATCACGTCGTTGGTGTTCAGCATATTTGAAAATATGTGTTGCAGATACAGTTGTAAGCAACCTTGATAGACTTGGTGAACTTGAAGAACTGGGCGGTAAAAGACATAAATTTCCTGCAAAAGGTGGGACACATTCAGGACGTTGGTGCAGTGGAAATCTGAAAGCAGCAGTTCAGGACAGTGTGACAGCAAACCTTGAAGAAACCAAGCATGATAAGAAAGTCTTAATTGTATCAGGTGAAAGAAGGGGAGAATCAGCAGGAAGGTCAAAATACAATGAAATGGAAATACATAGAACAAACGCAACAGCTAAAGCACATAGAGTTGTTCATCAGTGGCGGTGTTGTATAGACTATTCAGAAAAAGATGTGTGGGAACTATTGAAACGACATCATATAAATCCACACCCATGTTACAGGATTGGTTGGAACAGATGCAGTTGTATGATGTGTATATTTTCAACACCCCGGTTATTTGCCGGAGTAAAAGAACTTTTCCCTGATGCTTATGCATCCTTAAGGCATGATGAAGAAGTCCTTGGTTTTACATTGGATAACAAAAAGAATCTTGATGAATTTATAGGTGACACACCATCTTGTGTATGTTGGAATGATAAAAAAGCAATTCATTCAATACTTACCGGAGAGTTTGGAACAGAAGATATTTATACAGAAAATTGGAACTATCCAGTTGGTGCATTTCATGGTGCAGACGGTGGTTCATGTTAAGAAAGGAAAGATGTAAATGTATAAAAATAGTGAAGGATATGTTGACCCAACAGCAGGTGCAGCAATGGCAACGGTTAAGCGTGAAGAAAATGCAGAACTAAATGACCGTAACCACAGACTGATTCAGGTGATCAGGAACATTGTTGACATTGCCGGGTTTGAAATTGTTGGAAGGGTGACATTGAAACATAAAAAATCAGGTAAGGTGTTTCATTAGTTCGATACACCAATCAGTGATGTTGTGGTAGTGGTTACGGTAAAGTTACAGTTGGTTACGGTTAATGGTTACGGTTGAAACCCTTGTAAATACTGGCGGTTACGGTTGTCTACGGTTAAAAGTACATTCTTTAATAATTAGTATTTTATGATAGTATAGAACTTAGTAAAACTAAGAATATATAGAGAATAGAGTTTTAACCGTAACCGTAGAAACCGTAACTTCCTTGATTTATAAGGGTTTGAAGCACTTTTTATGCTATTTTTAACCGTAACCGAAGTGTAACCAACCGTAGAAAGTGAGGTAAAAATGAGTGATCAGAAGAAATTAAGTGCAAGGGAATATCTGAAACAGCTTGAAGTGTTAGATATGCAGATAAATGATGATATTGCCACGCTGTCAGATATGAAAATGAATGTATGCAGTGCAGGCGGTATTGATTACAGCCGGGACAAAGTGCAGACTTCACCTGTAGGTGATAAGTTATGTAAGGATGTAGTAAGGTATACCATGTTTGACCAACACATCAATGAAGAAATAGATCAGTTTGTTGATGCAAAGAAGCAGATCATTAAGGAAATCCGGGGATTGCGTGACAAGAATATGATTCAGATTCTTACAAAAGTGTATGTGCAGTTTAAAACAGTCAAGGTTGCTTCACAGGAAATGAAAAAATCTTATTCATATACTGTAGAACTGCATAATAAGGCACTTTCAGCGTTTGAAGATACCTATAAAAACCTTACATATCTGACATAAAACCAATCATTTCATATTTGACAAATACAAGCAGACCTTTTATAGTGTATGCTGTACAAAAATTTTTGCAGGTAATTTATTACCTGCAATTTTTTATGCAAAATTATATTGCTTATTGTCTTATGTGCTGCAAGGGTGCTAAAACCTCCTACCTTGCAGCACTTTTTGTTATAAAAATGATAGAAAGGCGGTGTTGTTATGGCAAAAAAAGGCAAATTAACTGAAAAGCAGCAACGTTTTGTTGATGAATACCTGATTGACCTGAATGCAACACAGGCAGCTATTAGGGCAGGTTATTCAGTAAAAACAGCGGATGCAATCGGATGTGAAAACTTGACAAAACCTAATATTCAACAGGCTATTGCTGAACACATGGCAGAACGGTCACGAAGAACCGGAGTGAATCAGGATAGGGTTGTATTAGAGCTTGCCAAGATTGCATTTGTCAGAATGACAGACGTTGTTGACAGTAACGGAAGAATCAAACAGGATGCATCTGCTGATGATCTTTCCTGTATTGAATCAATCAAATATAAGGAATCTGATAAGGAGTTTGGTGGAAGTGTTGAAAGAGAAGTCAAGATTGCTTCCAAGATGAAAGCCCTTGAACTGCTTGGTAAACATTTAGGTATGTGGAATGATAAGTTAGATGTGAATGTGACAGCCCCTATTGTTATTTCAGGAGCAGACGCACTTGAGGACTAAATACAGGCAGCCATCAAGTCAATATGTATTTGGTTATCAGAAGTTCATTCTGATGCCGGAAGATTACAAGGCTACAAAGTCCGGTAAGGTCAATGTGAAATTACCGGAAGTAGTCGGTAAGGGTTACGGTACATTTTGGCGGTGGAAAGGTAGATACCGGGCAGTCAAAGGTTCACGTGCATCTAAGAAGTCAAAGACTACAGCATTATGGTACATCACCAATATGATGAAGTACCCTGATGCGAATACCTTAGTTGTCAGAAAAACTTACAGAACACTAAAGGATTCCTGTTTTACTGAACTGAAATGGGCTATACATCGACTTGGTGTTGATGCTTTTTGGGATATAAAAGAATCACCACTTGAAATGACGTATAAGCCAACAGGTCAAAAGATTTATTTCAGAGGACTGGATGACCCACTGAAAGTAACATCAATCACCGTTGATCAGGGTGTATTGTGTTGGATGTGGATTGAAGAAGCCTATGAGATCAGCAGTGAAGATGATTTCAATATGCTTGATGAATCTATTCGTGGTGCAATCCCGGAAGGTTCAGACCTGTTCAAGCAGATTACCGTTACTTTCAACCCTTGGAATGAACACCATTGGTTGAAGAAACGGTTTTTTGATAACCCTGATGATGAAACCCTTGCACTTACAACCAATTACAAGTGCAATGAATGGTTAGATAAAGCCGATCTTAAAGTTTTTGAAACCATGCGGAAGCAGAACCCAAGACGTTATGCGGTTGCAGGACTTGGGGATTGGGGTATTGTTGATGGTCTTGTATATGAAAACTGGCATGAAGAAGCCTTTACGCTAGAACAGATCAGACAGCAATACAAGATTGATTCAGCGTTTGGTTTGGATTTTGGTTATACAAATGACCCATCTGCATTATTTTGTGGATTCATTGACACGAAGAACAAAAAGATATTCGTGTATGATGAAATGTATGCAGCAGGTCTTTCCAATGAGCGAATATATCAGAATATCACTGATATGGGCTATGCAAAGGAAAGAATCACAGCAGATTCAGCAGAACCAAAGTCTATTGATCAGTTAAAGGGTTATGGTCTTAGGGTAAAAGGTGCTGAAAAAGGCAAGGACAGTATCAACAGCGGTATTCAGTTTATTCAGGACTTTGAAATTATCATACACCCAAGATGTGTGAATTTCTTGACGGAGATCAGCAACTATACTTGGGACAAGGACAAGTTCGGTAATAAACTGAACCGCCCTATTGATGACTTCAATCATCTTATGGACGCAATGCGATATGCATTAGAAAAATATATTAAGAAAGGCAGCGGTTGGTTATACAAATAGCTGTATGGTTAAAATCATGAAAATAAAGATTCACAATGATGTATGGAAGGTCAAACTGGTGGATGCAAATGCAAAAAAAATGAACCCTGACCCAAACAGCTATAATTTTGGGCTGACCGAATATAAGGAACTTCTGATCAGCATTATGGACGGACGTTCTGAATCAGTAACACGTTCAACACTGATTCATGAATTGGTTCATGCATTTATGTTTTCATACGGTCACACTGTTGAAGGTGAAGAAGCAATGTGTGACTTTTTCGGGGTTCATGGGGATGAAATCATTGACCTTACAAATCAGATTATAGAAAGGTGGGGTGACAGGTGCTTACAGTCGAAGAAATAAAGATGTTCATTGATGAAGATGCTGCATCAGTGAAAAAGCATTTTGCAAGAATAGGTGAACGCTATTTTGACGGTGATCATGACATTAAAAATTACAGAATGTTTTACTTTAATTCTGATGGTCAGCTTGTGGAAGATACAAGCCGTGCAAATGTGAGAATACCACACCCATTTTTCAAGGAACTGACAGAACAGGGTACACAGTACACTCTTTCAGGTTCAGATGGTTTTGTATTCAGTGATGTGCCTGAACTACAGAGTGAACTTGATGCAAGATTCAATAATAACGATGATTTTATTGATGAACTGTCAGAAACGCTTACAGACTGTCAGACAAAAGGTTTTGCTTATATGTACGCTATGAAAGACAGCACTGACAAGCTGAAATTCACGTGTGCTGACAGTATCGGTGTTGTAGAAGTAGAAGCACGATTTGCAGAGGACGGAAAAGACCATGTAATTTACTGGTATGTTGACCGGGTTGACAAGGAAGGTCACAGAATCAAGAAAATCATGGATTGGGATGATGAACAGGTTGTTTATTATGTTCAGACAGATGAAGGGGAAATACAGCTTGACGATAAAGCCAAGGTAAATCCAAGACCACATATACTGTATCAGGTTGACGGTGATGATAACACCTATATTGATTCACTTGGTTTCTTGCCATTCTTCCGGTTGGATAATAACAAGAAACAGTTCAGCAATCTGAAAGCGGTAAAAGACCTGATTGATGATTATGACCTTATGGCATCCAGTCTTTCCAATAACCTGATTGACTTTGATCATCCATTATATGCGGTCAAAGGGTTTGAAGGTGATAACCTTGATGAATTGCAGCAGAATCTTAAGACAAAAAAGATTGTTGGTGTCGGTTCAGATGGTGGTATTGAAGTACATACAGTAGATGTACCGTATGAAGCCCGGAAGGTTAAGTTGGAACTGGATGAAAAGAACATATATCGTTTTGGTATGGGGTTGAACTTGTCAGGTCTGAAAGATACATCAGCAACAACCAATATTGCAATCAAGGCAGCCTATTCACTGCTTGATCTTAGATGTAAACACCTTGAAAGGAATATCAAGCGGTTCTTGCGTAAGATCGTGGCGGTGTGCATTGATGAAATCAATCAGCAGAACGGTACAGATTATCAGATCACAGATGTTTATTTTGAGTTCACCCATGAAGTAATGAGTAATGAACAGGAAAATGAACAGAATGAACTTACAGAAGCACAGAAACAACAGGTGCAAATCAACACCCTGTTATCACTGGCACAGATTTTTGGTGATGATCTGACGATTCAATATATTTGTGATGTACTTGATATTGACTATGAAGATGTGAAGGACAAGTTGCCGGATAATGAAGCTGATAAGGTGCAGCAGGTGCAAGATGATCTTGATTCTATTATACCGGATGATGAAGGTGGTGGAATAGGTGAACAAGGCACAGAAGGAAGTACAACAGACACAGCTTAACGATGAAAAGAAAGTAATCAAGCTGTTAGAACTGGTATATGAACAGGCGAAAAAGGATTGTGAACAGAAAATCAGGGAACTGTCTGCAAGGACAGACCTTGAAAATCTGCAAAGCATCATATACCAAAAAGAATATCAGCAAATTATGGTTGATCAGATTGAATCAATCCTGTATGACTTGCATGAAGGGCAGTTTACAACAATAGCTGATTATCTACAGCAGTCATATATCAATGGTTATGTTGGTATGTATTATGACCTGCATCTTAGCGGTATACCTTTGGTTGTGCCAATCAATCAAGATAAGGTTGTTAAGGCAGTTCGTACAGATAGTAAATTGTCAAGCGGTTTGTATACAAAACTTGGTGAAGATGTTGGTTACCTTAAGCGGTCAATTCGTGCTGAACTTTCAAGAGGGATTGCAAGCGGTTCAACATGGAATGAAATGGCATTAAGAATTGCCAAGGGTATGAACAGCCCTTTTCGTAAAGCATATAACAATGCAATACGGATTGCCCGGACAGAAGGACATAGAATACAGAATGAAGCAACCCTTGACGGTCAGCATGAGGCAAAGAAAAAGGGTGCTGACATTGTAAAACAATGGGATGCTACACTTGATAGTAGGACAAGACCGGAACACAGAGAAGCAGATGGGCAGATCATGGAACTTGATGAACCGTTTGATGTTGGCGGTGAGAAAATGCAAGCACCGGGTGTTGGCGGTTCTGCAAAGAACGTTTGTAACTGTCGGTGCTGTTTGCTGCAACGTGCAAAATGGGCTTTAGATGATGATGAACTAAAGACCTTACAAGAACGTGCAGCATTCTTTGGGTTGGATAAAACACAGTCGTTCAACGACTTCAAACAGAAATATTTGAAGTTACCTGACAATGCTGATACAATGAATGTGAAAGAATATGATGTATTGGCACATACCCAAAAGCTAAAGGGTGCAATGAGTAGTTCAGATTATGATGAATACATGAAGATTCTGACTGAACATAGTAATACATCACTTCAAAAATTGTATGCAAAGTATGCCGATCAGATCAACGGTGTAGCGTATGGGAAAAGTGGTTATTATTCACCGAGTGGTAATAATCTTGTTTTTTCATATCCACTACAAAGACACCTTGACGGTGGTAGAAGTAAATACAGTACATTAGCACATGAATATGGTCATTATTTTGATAAAAAAGCAGAATACGAAGGGCTTCATTTCAAAGAAATAGAACTTATACACAGCAAAACAAAGTGGTTAGAAAAGATGTTTGATAAGGTTGCAAGTTCTTCTGATGAATTTCTTGCAGCAGTCAGAAAGGACAGGGAACTGTTAAAAGAAAAGGTATGAAAACTCTTGCAGAGTTGGATACAAAAAAGGGAATAGGGCTGATAGAAAGGGTAAAACAGGGCTTTGGAAAGCCTGATATTATCTATGTGAAAAGCTTTGTGCTGAAAAAGAAACCGGAACCTATGGAGCCGGAAACAGACAGCGGTGAGTTGCAATTTGATGAGGTAGGAAATGCCGACTTATCGCAGTCGGAAAAACCGACTTGTCGTGGTCGGAAAAACCGACCTAACGTGGTCGATAAAACCGACCTGTCGTGGTCGGAAAAACCGACTTATCGTGGTCGGGAATGCCGAAGTACAGAGGTCGGAAAAACCGACCCTAATTATACTTATTATAATAATACTGATTTAAGTGATAATGATATGAATAATATCAATCTTATCAATCCATCAGGAGAAGTAACAGAAAAACAAGCCGATAGGATGGATGGGATGGATGTCATAAACGCATATACCGCTATTGTGAAAGAAAATATTGATTATGATGTTCTTATCCAGGGATGTAGACTGGGCGATAAGGAGTACATAGACGAGATCGTTGAGCTTATGGCAGAGACAATTAGTTTCAAACGTGAAAATATGTCTATTGGCAATGTCGAGTATCCATACCAGTTTGTAAAAAATAAACTGTTGAAAGTGGAATCTTCGCATATTCAGTATGTGCTGGAGTGTCTGCATGACAATACGACAAAGATACGCAATGTGAGAGCATACCTTTTGGCAAGTATCTTTAATGCTCCGTCAACGATCAACCATTATTACCGGGCAGAGGTCAACCATGATATGTATGGGGGAGGAAATCTATGAGTAAAAGAGAATTTTTTTCAAAAGCAGTAATACCTGTGATAACCGTTTTGGGGTTAGCATTTATATTGAGGCCCCTGTGTATGGTGCAGGGAGAACTTGACTGGAGATTGCTGCTCTTGTTTGTCGGGATACCTTTTGGAATACATAAAATGTTTCTATGGCTGGTTCCTACAGGAATGGGAATTAGCGGAACTGTTGGTGTGGCAGCTTTCAACCTGTTATTGGGTGGAGTGATTGGTAGTGTTGTAATGATGTGGAGACTGCTGGTAGCGGCTGTTACCCTGGTAAAAGGGCTGTTTAACGGGATTTTCTGGATAACCGGGATAAGCAGATAAGATGCGAAATGGAGGATGAAATGGACAGGAAACTATTAGAACGGTTATATTATGACGGTATCATGCCGAGAGAAAGATGTTGTCCGAGAAAAAAAGATTATCATGATACCATGCAGTTATGTGATACAGTAGAACAGGAATTTATTTCACTGCTTTCAAAAGAGCAGAAGAGTATGTTTCAAGACTACAAGGAGTATGCAACAAGACTTACCACGATGGAAAATGCGGAGAATTATATACAGGGCATGGCAATGGGAGTCAGGATCACAGCGGAAGCATTTACGCTGGAAGATAGTGAAACAGAATAACCGATATAGGAAAAAGCAGCCGTTAGATAAAAAATACTTCCGGGTGCTTTTTTATTGTCCGTTTTAAATACATGGGAGAGAATGAAATGGAGATTATTATTTTAGTTATTGTGATTATGGCATCTCTTTTTATGCTGTTTGTAGGGTGTTGTTGTTGGGGTATGGCAAAGGCATTGAATGAAGAACTGAAATGCTATGGACAAGAGAAAGAAAAACAGCATCGCAGAAAACTAAACTTCGCGACAAGTTGTCGGAAAGTGGAAAAAAGAAGAAAAGGTGTATTTTGAAGAAAGGCAAAGTGTGAAAATGGAAATAGCAGAGAAAATGCGGTATTTCCGCAGACTGAGAGGATTGTCGCAGGAACAGCTTGCGGAACGGGTGGAAATCAATGTAAATACCATACGAAAGTATGAAACAGGACGCCGAAAACCGAAGCTGGAGCAGTTAAAGAAAATTGCCGGGGGTTTGGAAATCAGTGTCATTGAATTTTTGGATATAGAGATAGAGAATGAAGCGGACTTGATTGCAGCAATGAAAAAAATCAGTCCGTTTTTTCAATGGGAAGGATTTAAAGGAATACTGGGGGAGAGATAAGTGTTAAAAGTGGGAATATGTTTCCTGGCGGTTCAGGCGGTAACATTTCTTTTATTGTATCCGCTGTTAATTGCAGGAAAAAGAGAAGATGAACAGATGCAGTTACTATTTGAGAAAAAACGTAAAGAAGAAAGCAGAAAAGAACTGGAGGACAAAATGGAATCACAGAGAGATGTTTTAAGAATGGTTGAAAAGGAAATTAGTAAGGGAAGCGCACCTGTACGGTTTGCAGGGATGGGATTTACAGAGGACACTTATCATCTGGTGGAAAGCCATGCGAAGTTGAACCAGCTTTTAGATTATTTTTTCCGCAATGGAGAGTTTGCAGCTTTGGCAGATAAGCAGATTAAAAGTAATGTGTATATGGATGCATTTGGAAAGAAATTAAATTTCCGCAGTGCAATATCAGAATTGGACAGAAGAAACATGGAAGTGTCTGCAAAACGATGGATTAAGAAGAAACATCCGTCATTTGATGGGGATGTATATGTAGAAAATGTCAGATGCTTTTTAGAATTTCCAGAAGAAGAAAAGGAAAAACGGAAGTGTGTGGTAAATGGAGAAGAGACTACCGCATTGATTTTCAGCAGGAAACATTTGTCAGGATTATATTTGCAGTGTCTTGTCCACAGGAAAGAAGCTATGCAGCATATGGGGCAGTTGGAGGGGCTGTCAGAAATGTGTAACAGGATATACCGATTAGAAGATGTGGATGTATTATTTCAGTGTATGTTGCTTGATCAGATGGACTGGGAGGATGGAAAACTGTATGGACATTTTAGTACGGTGTACTTATTGAAAAAGAAAGAGGATAATTAGGCGTGTTGATGCTTGCCTTGGATAACTAGAAGTTTTATAATTATTCATAATATGACAGAGGTTGTGCGAGGTACAAGAAAAGTAATGGAAAAGCAAGGAAAAGTTGCTCAGTATGTTAGTATGAAGCAGTATTATGTTAATCAAAAATATGATTTAGAAGAAGTATTAACACCATTGTATGGTTGGAAACAAGAATACTTTAATTGGTGTAAGAGGCAAAAACGAGAGGATTATTCTTTGACCTTTTTACTCGACCAGATCAGAGCATCCTATTTAAGTCCGGCATATAATTACAATAAATTAGTAGATGAAATAATTCAAGATATGTTTTGGGATGAGATAAAGTATGAAATTCCAGATTGCCAGTGGGTTTCAATGGGAAGACGAACTAGTCAGATAATTATTGAACTACAAAATTGCTTGGTGTCAATAAAAATAGCACTTGATCGAAGTGTAAAATTATTTCGACTTTATAAAAAAGGAATTGCGGAGTATTCAACTTTTGGACATATTGATTCTTCAACAAATAAAGCTAAAGGGTTTATGGCTCAAGTAATTCAGGATAAAGATAAAGATGATATTTTGGAATATGTTTACCAAAAATATTGTGAATGGATCCGAGAGTGTGTTCAACCTAGGGATGCAATAATTCATTATGATGATATTCAAGTTGAATACTTTTTTTTTGAGGGACATGAAATACCGAAGTTTATATGTCGAAAAAAACAAGATGTAATAGAATTTTCTTTTCAGGATGTTACTTTATACATAAGCTCTTTTTATGCTTTTTATTCAGAGGTAACTCGTATGATATTTGAAAAAATCACTAATTTTGCAGAATAAATGTCTGCTGGAATAATCTGAGCGATAAGCAAAAAACGAAATTTTACTGAAGAAAGGGGTATAGATATGGAGAAAAACATCATAGAAGCAAGAAAAACTTATTCTAAACTTATAAATAAGAGTAAACAGCAGGCTAAAAAAAGCGAATGTTTATGGTGTGGTGAAAAAATAACACGTTTTTGTAACTCACATTCATTGCCGCAATGCATATTAAGAAATATTGATACAGATGGTAAAGTAGACTATTTTAATTCAATGCTTAATCTTCCATTAATTAATTCAGATAAAGGAATAAATGAAGCTGGAACATTTAAATTGTTATGCAGAGAGTGTGATGGAAAAATATTTCAGGATTATGAGAATTTGGCATCATTATGTGTTAGACCTTCAGAAACTGTTCTTGAAGAAATTGCGCTGAAAAATGTTCTGATGATGCTTAATAAAAGGTATATTGAAATTGAATTATTTAATAATATGAAAAATGAATTTAGTATGCCCTATCCATATGAAGTAAAGCAGGAAGCTAATTCATTAGATGAAAGAGATTTTTGGTGGGATTTTATCCGAATAAAAGATATGATACATACATCATCTGATGAAAAAAGTAAATTTAAACTGTTCTATTGGAGACAATTAGATTATATCATTCCCATAGCATTTCAAGGCTTGGTGACTTTGTATGGCGATTTGAATGGTGATTTGGTTACAGATGTGTACAATACTTCGGAAGATGTGATTGTGAAACATATGCATATTTGTATGTTTCCACTTGAAACAAGTTCTGTAGTATTTGCATTTTATCACGAAGAAGATCATGAATACGATAACTTTGCCAATCAATTTGATGAACTCGATGATGATGAAAAATTAACCGTGCTGAGTTATATAGTTTATGAATATTGTGAAGATATGTTTTTTGCAAAGAAATTTCCACATCGAACATGGATAATCAATAAAGTAAAAGATACATTTTCTGATTTAGCGGAAATATGGGCTTTTAGTGCAGAGCATGCAGAATATCAAAAGAAATTTCAGTTAGATAAGTTAAAAAATAGAGATAAAAATTTCCCGTGTATTTTATTTGAAAAGTATGCGGTAGAGAAATAGAAGAATATGATTTCAGATTTGTTTGTGATTGCTGAACAGGTAGGCTGTGTTTGGAAATTG
>OLQV01000306.1_pt1 | contig 49360 bp, 39 predicted proteins | sample 1672371 | NCBI WGS metagenome assembly OLQV01 (sample SAMEA3136676, study PRJEB25190) | human gut metagenome
CTGCCGTCTGGATGCGGATGTGCAGCGCCACCAGCGCGTAGTGCATCGCCTCGCACGCCGCCAGCAGCTCCGCGCTGCGCCCCACCACCTTGGCATACGCCCCCTGGGCAAGATACACCTGGTTTTCGATCATTTCCATCATGGGCTTGCCCGGCGCGAGCAGATGGATATCAGAGAGCCGGTGCTGCGAAAAGATTTCCGGAATCTTGTCCGTTTCGCCCCGCAGCGCATGATAATAGGCGCTCGTGGCGCTCCAGATGTTGATCCATGATGCGTCATGATAGCGCAGCAGCGCCGCATAGCGCTCAGAGAAGGTGTAGCGCCGCTCCACATCGGTGTGCAGCGAGAGCCGCCATGACAGGAAGTCACAGCAGAGCGCCATATTGATCTGCCCGTTGCCGCCGACTTGCGCATACGCGCGCTCCAGCTCGATGTGCGCGTCGGTAACGTGTCCCTGATAAAACAGCGCCTCCGCGCGCATAATGGTCTCCGCGCCCTGCCCGTGACGGTTCGTGACCCGATAGTAATGGGGCATACACTCGTCCATCTCAGCCAGCTCGCTTTCCAGCTCTCCCGGCGCGCGGTAGAACATCATCAAAACGGACGGCGAGCCGAAGGTCCAGCCGCCGCCGGACTGGATGCTGATAGCCGGGCGGGACATCCGGCTGCTGGCGCTGCGGTGCAGGCGGCTCATGGCACTGATGTCGTTGTAGCAGAGGAAGCTCAAAATGAGATCGCATTCGCCCAGCAGGTTGCCGCGCTCCTCCTCCGGCATCTCCGGATGCTCCTCGATGGCCGTCAGCAGCAGGGCCTTCAGCTCCAGCATCTTTGGGATCTGCCGCCATGTGAACATCCTGCGCATCAGCACCAATATGGCAAATGGATCGGCCTTGAGCGTTTCGGCCGGACATTTGTCCAGCGCCTCAAGTACATCCTCCGGCTTCAGCGATGCCAGCAGAATGCCCGCATCGCTGCGGATGACCCGCAGCAGCGCAGCGTAGTCTTCGCTCCTCCGGTAGGCGGCGATGGCGTGCAGATACTGTTCGTGCTGCTCATACCAGCTGCCGAAGCGCTGCCAATACAGCCGCTGCGTTTCCGGCTCCATCGTCAGAAAGCTCCGCTCGGCGCACGCTTTCATCATATGGTGGAAGCGATAGGTCGGCCCATCCGGCAGGCGCGCGACGAAGGCGTTCTGCTCTGTGAGCCGGGAGAGAATCTGCCCCGCGTCCGCATCGCCCGTGATATACTGCGCCATCTCCACGGTAAACTCATCGGCAAGCCCCATAACCGCCAGAAACTGCCGCTGCTTTTCCGGCAGCGGATCGATCATGGCGGCGGTAAAGGTGGCATAAATGTCGGAATGGCGGCTGGGCAGCACACCGCGCTCGGAGAGCGTGCGCAGATTCAGATACACGGCGGAAAACCAGCCCTCGCTGGAATAGAGAAGGCGTTCGATCTGCGCATCGGAAAGCTCCGTGCCGCAGCGGTGCGCATAAACGGCAAGCTCCGTATGGTTGAGGCGCAGCTGCTCCGTGCCGATCTGATACACCCGCGCCCCCAGCCGCACCACCTCCGCAGCAGGCAGAAAGCGATCCCGGCTGGCGACGATCAGATGCACATTCGCCGGCAGCCGGTTTGCCAGCATACACAGAAACAGCGATGCGCGCTTATCCGTCAGCAGGTGAAAATCGTCGATGAAGAGATAACAGGCCGTCTCGCCCGCCAGCGCATGGCACAGATCATCTATCAGCAGGCCGCCGCCCGCCGCGTCCGTCGGGCAGGGATACTCCCGCAGGAAGGGAAAGCCCGCGCGGGCAAACGCCTCCTGTGCGCTTTTCCAGAAGATCGCAAGGTTGTCGGAATATACGCTGATGCGGATGCTGTGCAGGGGCTCCGCTCTGGCGCGCTCACCGAGATACCAGTTCACCGCCGTGGTCTTCCCGTAGCCCATGGGCGCGACCACCGTGGTCATGGCGCAGCGGGAGATGGGCCGCAGGCTCTCCTGCAGCCGCTCGGATATGTAAACAGTGTTCAGATTCCACTTCGCTTTTGGCATCCTGCATACCTCCGACGATGCATTCTTCCGCAGATTCCGGCGCGGCCGATCCTGCGTTTGCTTTGATTATATCATGCGGATCTGCACACGAAAAGCCCATCTTGTCCGTAAAAATGGGCCCCCGTAATAACGCCCCCCGCACGGCAGCGCAGCCGCCGTCCGCTCTCGCCGCCTCTTGCAAAACGCGAAAAAGTACAGTATAATGAACGCAGGGTCATTGCATTGCTGCAGAAATGCAGCTATTTTAAGGCGCGTCAGTTAGATATGTCTAACCAAAATGCATTTAGGCCGGTCTGATCGGGCGAGCTGCGAAACCACTATGAAAAGGCGGTGCAACAAATGGAAGTCTTTCTCGGAATACTGATTCCCTTTCTCGGCACAACACTGGGTGCTGCCTGCGTGTTCTTTATGAAAAAGTCGCTGGGCGATCTGGTTCAGCGCTCTCTTGCCGGCTTTGCCGCCGGAGTGATGGTGGCGGCCTCGATATGGAGCCTGCTGATCCCCGCCATTGCACAGTCCGATCACATGGGCAGGCTGTCTTTTCTCCCCGCGTTGGCCGGCTTTTGGGCCGGGGTGCTGTTTTTGCTCCTGCTCGACCGGCTGATCCCCCACCTCCATGTGGGCAGCGATCAGGCCGAGGGGCCAAAGAGCAAACTGGGCCGCACGACCATGATGGTGCTGGCAGTGACGCTGCACAACATTCCGGAGGGCATGGCGGTGGGCGTCATGTACGCGGGGTTTCTCGCGGGGAACACGCAGATCACGGCAGCAAGTGCACTCGCTTTGTCGCTCGGCATCGCCATTCAGAACTTTCCCGAAGGAGCGATCATCTCCATGCCGCTCCGGGCGGAAGGCGTGCGTAAGGGCAAGGCATTTGGGGGCGGTGTGCTTTCCGGTGCCGTCGAGCCGATCGGCGCGGTGCTGACCATCCTCGCCGCGCAGCTTGTGATCCCGGCGCTGCCATATCTTTTAAGCTTTGCAGCCGGTGCCATGCTCTATGTTGTGGTAGAGGAGCTGATCCCCGAAATGTCCCAGGGAAAGCACTCCAACCTCGGAACAGTTTTCTTTGCTGTTGGTTTCAGCGTGATGATGACGCTGGATGTGGCGCTTGGATAGACGCGAGGGTGCAGCAGTCTTTGTCGCCGCCGGCTGCACCTTGATTCTACCAATCCCGCAAACCCCTGAGGCCGGTGCATTTCCGAACCGAGGGAGGTTAGTTTTTGGTGCAACATCACAGGACATTTTATAGCCGAAAACAGCCTAAATTGCGCCTGCTTTTTTACAGCTGCAACGGCGAAGAAAAACCCTGTAGCCATTGAAACTACAGGGTTTTTTCGTGGTACGCCCGAGCGGATTTCCCCTCTCGGGGATAAACCTCGAATCCGCGGCGCACAGCAAAAAAACCTGCCTCACGGCAGGTTTTTTATGGTACGCCCGAGCGGATTTCCCCTCCCGGGGATAAACCTCGAATCCGCGGCGCACAGCAAAAAACCTGCCTCACGGCAGGTTTTTTGTGGTACGCCCGAGCGGATTCGAACCGCTGGCCTACAGAGTCGGAGTCTGAAAAAAGCCGTTTTATATCGTTTGACAAAGTGGCTGAAAGTATTGAAAAATCAAGCCTTTTTCATTTTGCCGTTTGATAACGTCTGGCGAAATAATTCAACTTTTCACATCGGAGTTGAACTAAAGTTGAACTTTTTTCGGGATTCAATCATGGCATAAAAAGTCCCCTCGCAGTGCTTCGTGAGGGGCGTTTCATCCGCAGTTGCTTTAGCGGTGTTTATCGAAAAAACAGTCAGTCCCGGTCAGTGCTTCGATCGAGTTATTCAAAAAGTTTGCTGTCGAGATAGGAACAAATTTCCTCTTTCAAATCATCTGGCAACTCGGAAAACGGAACGCGAGAGGCCATCGCCGCTCGGAGCGGAATCTGTTTTTTGAATTCCGCGACGGCAGCGAGAAATTTTCGTCGTTCGCACCGCGTCATTTACTCACCTCATTTCTTTGCTTTTTCGTTGGTTAATCGACACTTCGTCTATTGTTCGTCGAGGGTTTGTCGAGGCTACACTCGAGGCTTTCGCCAATCAGGATTCGCCGTCAGAGCCGTAGCTGTAGTTCGTTCCCGGAAGGTCGCCGCGTCCGTCAAGAAACAGCGCTGCCGAAATCGTATCGGGGCTTTTCACAGCTCGGGAAGCTGCTGCACAGAACACATCAAAGTTTGTCAATCTCGTCTTTGCATCGACCGGGCGGTTGGCAGTCAGACCCAAATCAGCATGACGGTCGGCGTAATCGGCCAGAAGTTTGAGCATCACGGAATTTTCGCGATGTTTGTCGCACAGCGCCTGAAACTGCGGCGCGGTCATTCGATCACAGAGCCGGAGAAGCTCGGCGTCGTCACGGTCAATTTTGCTCCCGTCGAGGACGTTCCAATCAGAAACGGCTTTTTCGTGCTGCTGCCGGATGGCCTCGATTTCGAGGTTCGCATCACAAATGGCGCGGTCTCTCCGTCGCTGCAACTCGGCCACGCTTTCGCCGTAAAATTTCTGGGAAATGCTCCCTTTTTTCATTTTCTGGTCGAGTTCGTCTCGCTCGGCAATAGCGGCGTCAATCACTGCGAGAGCGGCGCTCACAACGTCATGAACGCGTTTTCCATAATTGATTTTCATTGATTTTAGATATCCTTTCAAAATTAAAGATTTTTAAGTAACTCGGGCTTCGCTCGAGCTTAATTACAAATAGTTATCAAATAATTACAATTCGTTTAATCGAAATCGTTCGGGCCGTCAAGGCTGAAATCGTAGCTGTCAGGGTCGATGGCGAAATCGAGGCCATCGGTGTCGAGACTGAAATCCAAAGTCGCGGCCAAACTGTCAATATCGCAGTCAATTCCGCTGAGATCGTCCCAATCGGTGAGAAAATTGTCATCGTCAAGGAAACTGTGTCTCCGTCGCATCAAATCACCTTCTTTCGTACAGTGAAAACAGTTCCGTCGGCATCGGTCACAATCAGCGTTTTGCCGTCAGCGCCAATGTCAATTTTAATCGTCTCCGTGTCCGTCACTCTGTAAGGCGCTTTTTCTGCGTTCTCTCGCGTTTCCTGTTTTCTGGTATGCCGATACCGGAAAAGGTACGCGTTTCGTCCAGCGCGGTCTGTGACGGCCACATGATGCCCCTGCCGCGTTACAAGTAGGTTTTCCTCATCAATCAGCGTTTGCGGTCTGTTCATCAGCCAGAAGCAACCACAGACAACGGCCAAAGCGGCAACGGCCAGAACGACAGCGGTCAGAAGTTCGCGTTTCATAGATCGATTCCTTTCCGTCGTGCTGCATCGAGAAGCGCCTCGCGAGTCAGCCGCAGCTCTCGCTCACGGTTTTCGAGGCTGCGCAGATAGCGCCGGAATTCCTCGACGTTTTCAGCAATGAAATAACCGGGATGCGCCAAATCTGTGCTCGCGCAAATAAAAGCGCCTTCACGGCGTTCAGCCGCGACAATCTTTGTAAGCTGCCGCTTTTGCAGACCAAAAAACGCGCAAAGCGTCGAAGCGTCGATTGCGAAATCTTCGCCAACATTCAGAGCCTCAGCAATCACTGTCGCCCACCTCGCTTTCAGCAGCCGCAGCGGCGCGGCGTTCCCAATAGCGGACGTTGCAAGCCGCGACTTTTTCGGGGTTTCGGTCACGCCACCGCTTGTTCTGCGCGAGGACTTTCTCGCGGTTTTTGGCGTAATATTCGCGTCGATGTGCGTTTCTTGCCTGACGCGCAGCTTCAGAAATTTCTGTCATTTTGTATCACATTCCTTTCGTAAAATCTCGACTGTGCAAAATGTGTAATTTTCATGGGGACTTTTCAATTCAGTACATATTGATACTTCACATAAAAAATGCACATTTTGCACATATTCAAATTTTTTAAGTATTATAGGGGTAATTCGTCCGAAAAATCCGGCTTGATCGCGTCTGCAAGTTCGTAACCACGGACAACATTCCTAATTGTTCGACCGTTGACCGTTCCGGTGTTTCCAAACAGCCCTCTGGAAGTCAGCTCTTCAAAAAACGAACGTTTGGATTCGACACCGAAACCGCCGTCAGAGCACCACTGACTGTAGGCTTCGTAAATCGCACCGGCAGCGGAGTTTTTTCCGGTTTGTTCGAGGCATTCGGAGACAAACAAGCCGATTTTGTCGGATGCGCGACGGTATTCATCGGTAGCCGCTCGAACGCATTCTGGCGGTTTTGCACCCTCTTCGCGGTACATTCGCAGCCCGTCAAGCAGCCAGTTCAGAATTCCGCTGACGTTTTCCGGTGACTGTAGGCGCGTTTTGAGGGTTCTGTCCTGCTCGTCCAGTTCAAAGTGCCTGTCAAACGACACGACGTTGAGACGGCCAGACGTGAAAAGCGTATCATCTGTGACAACGGGCAAATAATTCGTGTTAATCAGCAGCTTGAAGCAAGGGCGGAATTCGAATTCGCGCTCGTATAAATGCCTCGCTGTGATTGTGTCGCGCCCTAACAGCGTTTTGAGCAGCGCCGTGTCAAACAGCATTCGCTTCGGCGGTTCTGACGCATTCAGGAATCTGCAACCGGCCAACCGGGCAATGTCGCCGCTCGCCTGACGGGTGTCGCGGTTTTTCTGCTGTGCCAGTGTTTGAGGCTGCATCGTCCGCGCATAGTCGCCGAGTGTGTGCGCGATCGTTTCGACAAGCGTGGATTTTCCGTTTCTGGTCGTAGCGCCGTACAAAATCCAACAGGTTTCGAGGCTTGTATCAGTTGTCAGGGCGTACCCCAAAATCTTTTGCAGATAACGCGCCTTTTCCGCGTCTCCGCACATGATTTCGGCGAAAAAGCGCTCAAATTCTTCTGAACGAGCGTTCGGGTCATAGACAGCCCCGCAGCACTTTGAAAGCAGGTCGCCCGGTTTGTGCAGCGTGAAAGCGCCGGTTCGCAGATTCAGCGTTCCGTTCCGGCAGTTGAGCAAATCACCGTCACGATCGAGTTCATCACTTGTGAAGAAGTTAATGTCTCTTGCATCGCGGATGAGGTTTTCTCGGTAGCGCAGTTGTGCATATCGAGACGCAAACTTTAGGCCATCGCTCTTCTGGCGCTCACTGGGAGCGTCGAGGCAAAATAGCGTTAGCGCGTCAACAAATGTCTTTGCAAACTGTAAAACCGTCATTCCGCCGACGTCGATTTTCCAGACCACACCGTCAAATGTGTACCATTCTTTTGCGGTCGAGCAATAACGGCAACGATCACGAAAAATGTCTGCGAACAGCCGGGAAAGCGCAAGGTCGCTCCAATCGATCTGTGTGTTCGGCTGGGTTTTACGCAATTCCGCGAGAATGTTGTCCACATCGACTGCATCGCGCTCGAAAGCGTTTCTTGCCATCAGGGACGCAACGCCTTTTGCGATTTCCTCGGATGAAAGACCGCTCACGGCCATCATTCTTTCGATTTCGTCGAGCGAAATACCGGCGTTAAGGGCGGCAACCAGAGCGTCAGCCATTGTCTGCACCCCCAGTCTGACCGGCCTCGCCAGCCGTTTTCTGCGCTGCCAGATCGTTGTAAAATCGCGTCAAAAATTCGCCCAACTCCGGCGTTCGGCGATACGCCCAAGTGATCCAGCCGTCGACCCACGGAGACGGAAACGGCTCGCCGTGAAATCCGGCCTCTTCGAGCTGACTGTGCAGCCGCAGCCGAGTGCAAAAATAAGTGTCCTTATCACGCATCGGCGTTCGCCCCCAGTCCGTTGAGCTGCTCGACGAGCAAATCAAGGTTGATGAGCAGTCTGTTTCCAACTTTCAGAGCTGGAAGCCGCCCTTCAGCAGCCAAGCGCCGCAGCGCAGTTTCGGGCAGCAGTCCGGTCGAGGCAACCTGTCGGATTGTCATCATTCGAGGGAATCTTTCGTTGTTGGCCATTGTCTGATTTTTCCTTTCACAAATCGAAATTTGCGAAAAAAAACGCGGCACACCGTCTGTGTGTCGCTCAAAATCCAAAAAATGGACAGACCAACACACGGTGATTTGGTGGCAGGAAAAGTCCTGCCATGAAAAGCCAAACCACGACAAGTGTGCTATCTGTCCAAAAACCGACATTGCGTCGGACTACGTTTTACTCTGGCGCTCCGGTGTTGTTTCGACTCTGCACCGCGAAAGAGCAATTTTTCGCCCCCAAAACGAGGCGCCTGATAATTTCCGGCGTTTGGTCGCCGTTAGCACTTTTTAGTAAAAAGACCGTATTCTGTTTTCGCAACGCCATTATAACACACAGTATTGAACGTGTCAAGAGGCAGCAATGTAAACTTGCGTATTTATCGCAAATTTATACAATAAATTGCGTTTTCTTCTGCTCAAACCACAAGGGTTGAATACAAATAGTAAACTGTTCGGCAGCAAAAAATTAGGATTTTCATTGAAATTTGCCCCGTTTTGCGGTACAATATAGACATGGTAAGCGCTCAAAAAGGGGGCATTTTCATGGCAAACATTCAAGAGCGGCGCGACAAAAACGGTCGACTCGTTTCATACTCTGTTCGCGTTCACCGTGGCCGTGGCGCTGACGGCAAACAGCTAAAACCGTGGACTGCAACTTTCAAAATCGCGCCGACGTGGTCAGAAAAAACGGCCAGACGGAAGGCCGAGGCTTTCGCGGCGACTTTTGAAAAAGAGTGCCGAGAAGGTCGAGCCTCTGACAGCCGCCAAAAATTTCAAGACTACGCCGAATACGTTCTGCGCCTGAAAGAGCAGCGCGGCGACAAACGCAGCACGATCGAGGATTACCGCCAAATGTCGAGGCGGATTTACCCCGAAATCGGGCATTTGAAACTGTCAGAGATAAAGCCGAAAGACCTGAATCTCATGTACGAAAAATTTCAGCAGGACGGCATGAACCAAAGAAGTGGGGGCAAACTTTCGCCGACAACGATCAATCGGTATCACCGTTTTATCAGCATCGTCCTCGCTCAAGCTGTCCGTGAGCAAATCATCCCCACAAACGTGGCTGCACTTGCAGAACCGCCACGGAAAGCGAAAACCACGCCTAACTGCGTCGCGCCGGAAGAATACCCCGCTATTCTGACAGCGCTCGAAACCGAACCTGAAAAATGGCGAATGGCAATCACGCTCCTGATTGCGACCGGATGCAGACGCGGTGAACTTTTCGGGCTGCGTTGGCAGGACATTGACCTCGACCGACAGATCATCCATATAAATAACGAAGTCCTGTATTCGCCTCGGCGCGGCCTTTACGAAACGACACCCAAAACGCAAACGAGTGACCGCTATCTCGACATTGACGCGGCTCTGGCCGCAGAGCTGCGTACATGCAAAGCGCATCAAGCCGCCGAAATTCTCGAATACGGTGCAGCATATCAGCGCCGTGATTTTGTTTTCGCCCAACCTGACGGTTCTCCGATGCATCCTGACAGTCTGAACACATGGCTAAGCCGCTTTTGCAAACGTCACGGTCTGCGGCATCTGAATCCGCACAGCTTTCGCCATGGAAATGTGACGTTCCTCATTTCCGAGGGCATCGACGTTGTGACAGCTTCGCACCGCGCCGGGCATTCGAGGCCATCCACGACGGCAAACATTTATGCGCATCCGCTCGAAAAGCGCAACCGCGAATGTGCCGAACTCATCGGTCAGGCAATGAAAAAACAGGCCTAAAACGATCAAAATCAAGGTCGAGTTGAACTTTTGTTGAATTTTCTCCCTTAAATCACGTTCAAAAAAAGAGAAAGAGCCAGTGTAACAATGCCGCAAAGCATTGAAAACACTGGCTTTTTTCGTGGTACGCCCGAGCGGATTCGAACCGCTGGCCTACAGAGTCGGAGTCTGTCACTCTATCCAGCTGAGCTACGGGCGCATATTCAGCAGGAGTTATTATAGCAAAGTCCGGCCGAAAAGTAAAGCGGATTTTCTGTTTCCATTCGCTGCGCCGGACGCCCGCTGTATACAGGTGCAAATGCGCAGTCCCAGACGGCGCAAACGGCCGCTTGCGTTCGATTCGAAAGCGGCGCTTTCGTTTCGCAAGTGCCGCGATTGCAATCCCGGAATCTATCTGATACAATCAAGATCGGAATTGGAGCATGCACCAAACCAATACGCCTGAGGGAGGGATCTCATGCAGATTGCAGGTCTGGACGACATTGACAACCGGATCATTGATCTGCTGCTGAAAAACGGCAGAGCGTCCTATTCGGAGATCGGAGCAGCCGTAGGCCTGTCACGAACAGCGGCAAAAAACCGCATTCGGGCGCTGGAAGCATCCGGCATTATCCGCGGCTATCAGGCAATCCTCGACCCACAGGCATCCACCGGAGGCATGACCTTCGTGGTGAATATCGAAACGGAGGCCGCACAGTTTGCGGCGATCAAGGATGCCATGGCGGCTGCGCCGGAAACGCTGACGCTGATGCAGACCACCGGCAGCTGCCATCTGTTAGCGCTGTGCTATGCGCCGAGCGTAGCGGATATGCGGCTGTTCGTCCGGGCGCTGTACCAGCGCACGCCCGGTATCCTGAGCATCAGCGCACACTCCGTGCTCGATCTCATCAAGGGATTCATCGCCCCCGGAATTTCAAATTTCGAGGTGTATGAACATGACTGAACAGCAGCTGCTCAGCGCTCTGACACAGACCGCTGAAGCCAGCGGCCTTCCGGCCGCTCTGCAGCATTATTACGGCGGCAATATCCGCCTCTTGCTGCCCTTTACCAAACGCACATGCGCGGCGTCTATCGACGAGCTGATGCTCTCCGTGCGCAGTCAGAACGCACTCAAACGCGCGGGACTGTTCACCGTCGGCGCCATCGTGCAGGCGCTGGAGGCGGACGAGCTGGGCAAGATCCGCAACCTCGGCCGCAAGAGCATGGCCGAGATCAAAACGCGCGTCACCGTCTTCGGCTTTGAAGCCCTGTCGGATGACGGAAAACGGGCATTTTTCCGCAGCCTGATGGCCGAGAATCCCGAAAAGACGCGCTCGCTCTGCGCATGGGAGCAATAGCCTATGGACTGGAACCGCAACGGAAAGCAGGATCCGGCAGACGATATCATCGACAGGAAGCTCAGCGAAGCCGGCAAGAAGCCGGCGGAGCCTCCGTCCGCCCGGCCGCCCGCCGCGCACATCCGCTTTGACATCTGGCTGCCCTTGATCTATCTCGGTTTGCTGCTGCCGGGAGATATCCCGATCAACAGCTTTACGATGGTCATCGGGCTGATCTGCGCCGCAGCCCTTGCATGGAAATTTCTAAAGTGGCTCTATCGGTAACTGCAGAAAGCGGAACGCCTGACCATGCGTTCGTCCGAACGTGTGCCATATACAGCAGACTTGGAGAAGGCACGTCCACGGTGTCATGGCACGACCGGGTACAGCCGCAGAAAAGATCGCGAAGATTTTTCTGCGGCTCACCGTTTCCATTCGGCGGCGGATATGCTATACTGAGAAAAAAGCAACCTGTATCGGAAGGACACACCCTCTATGAAGCATACACATCTGCACACCCGTCTGCTCGCGCTGCTGCTGTGCTGCGCGCTGGTGCTGCCGCTGAGCGCCTGCGGCGAGGCGAAAAGCACCACGCAGCAGATCTTTGCCATGGACACCGTCATGGATCTGACCGCCTACGGCAAAAAGGCCGATGACGGCATCAACGCCGCCATCAGCATCATCAACAGCATGGACAAGCTCCTCGACCCGGAAAACGAGCGCAGCAAGACCTATGAGATCAACCACGCCATGGGCTCGCCCGTCGTGGTCAACGAGCAGATCGCCAAGATGCTGCGCACGGCGCAGACCGTGTACGAGCGCACAAACGGTGCGTTCGATCTGACGACTTATCCGCTGAGCAAGCTCTGGGGCTTCATCGACCAGAACTACCGCGTGCCGTCGGATGCGGAGATCGAGCGTCTGCTCCCCTGCGTGGACATGAGCAAGGTGCAGCTGTCCGCAACGGACGACAGCGCAAACTCCCTTGTCACCATGCCGGCAGACATGGCGCTGAGCTTCGGCGCGGTGGCCAAGGGCTGTGCCTCGGACTATGCCATTCAGGCGATGCGCGCCGCCGGCGTCACGAGCGGCGTTGTGTCCCTCGGCGGCAACGTGCAGACGCTCGGCAAAAAGCCGGACGGCAGCGACTGGAACATCGCCATTCAGGACCCGAATGACACCGGCAGCTATCTCGGCTATCTCACCGTGGGCGAGACGGCGGTCATCACCTCCGGCAGCTATCAGCGCTATTTCACCGAGGGCGGGCAGAAGTATCACCACATCCTCTCCCCCACGACCGGGCGCCCGGTCAACAACGGTCTGCTGGCCGTGACGATCGTGTGCGAGGACGGCACGCTGGCCGACTGCCTGTCGACCGCGATGTTCGTGCTCGGTCCGCAGGCGGCGCTCAACTACTGGCGCACCTACGGCGGGTTTGAGATGCTGCTTGTCAAGACCGACGGTCACGTGGTGCTCACCAACGGTCTGTACGGACAATTCACCCCCAACGGCGACAGTTATGTCGTCGACTATGCGAGCTGAGAGCCATGAAACTGCAGGATCGGGAATTTTTCCGGCGCGACGTGCTTTGCGTCGCGCCGGAGCTGGTTGGGCGCATTTTGGTGCGCAGACTGCCGGACGGCACGCTGCTGCGCGCGCGCATCACGGAGACGGAGGCCTACCGCGGCGAGCAGGACACCGCCTGCCACGCCAGCCGCGGCCGCACACGGCGCACGGAGGTGCTCTACCATGACGGCGGCACGATCTACGTCTACCTCTGCTACGGGATGCACTGGATGCTCAACATCGTGACCGGGCACGCGGACGAACCGCAGGCCGTGCTCATCCGCGCGTGCGCCGACGGTGCAAACGGACCGGGCAAGCTCACAAAGCGGCTGCAGATCGACAAGACGTTCAACGACTGCGACATCCTCACCTGTCCGGAGCTCTGGCTCGAGGACGACGGGCAGCGCTTCGCGCTCGGGACCGACACCCGCGTCGGCATCGGCTATGCCGCGCCGGAGGATCAGGCGCGGCTCTGGCGCTGGAAATGCGGCGCACAGGAGGCGACACCATGACCTACACACCGGATACCCCGCTTGAGGCGCTGGCCGGCATCGGGCCGAAAAAAGCGCAGGCCTTTCAAAAGCTCGGCGTGGCGACGCTGCGCGATCTGGCCGGACTCTACCCCCGCCGCTACGAGGACCGGACGCAGTTTCGCACGATCGCGGCCGCGCAGCCCGGCGAGGCCGTGTGCATCCGCGCGACGGTCGCGGGCGAGCCGCGCACACAGTATGTGCGCAGCGGGCTCACGCTCGTCAAGGCGCGCATCGCCGACGACACCGGCGCGCTCGACGTGACCTACTTCAACCAGCCCTACCGCAAAAACAGCCTGCACGCCGGCGAGGAATACATCTTCTACGGCAAGGTAGAGGCAAACGGCTTTCGCAAGACGCTCACCAACCCCGTCTGCGAGCAGGCGGCGCGCTGCGGCAGCGTGACCAACTGCTTTTACCCCATCTACCCGCTGACGACGGGCGTGACGCAAAACGACGTGCGCAAGGCCATGCTCCCCGCGCTGCACGCCTGCATCGGGCAGCTGCAGGACGTGATCCCGGCGGACATTGCGCGCACCTACGCCCTCGCGCAGCAGGACTACGCCCTGCAAAACATCCACCAGCCGACCGATGCGGCGGCGCTCACGCTCGCGCGAAAGCGTTTGGTATTTGAGGAGCTGTTCGTGCTCTCGACGGCCATGGCGCGCATCCGCTCACAGCGGCGCGCCGAGGGCGGCATCCGGATGCAAAGCGCCGACCTCGAGACGTTTTATGCCACACTTCCGTTCTCACCCACCGGGGCGCAGCGGCGCGCCGTCGCCGCCGCCGTGCAGGACATGATCTCCGGCGTGCCGATGAGCCGTCTTGTACAGGGCGATGTCGGCTCCGGCAAGACGCTCGTTGCCGCGGCGTGCATCTGGTTTGCGCACGAAAACGACTGCCAGAGCGCCTTCATGGCACCGACCGAGATCCTCACCGAGCAGCACGAGCACACGCTGCGCACGCTGCTCGAGCCGTTCGGCATCCGCGTCGGACGGCTGACGGGCGCAATGACCGCCCGGCAAAAGCGCGAGGTGAAGCAGGCGCTCGCCGGCGGCCTGCTCGACGTGGTCGTCGGCACGCACGCGCTCATCAGCGACTCGGTGACGTTTTTCCGTCTCGGTCTCGTCATCACGGACGAGCAGCACCGTTTCGGCGTCGAGCAGCGCGCCGCGCTCGTGCGCAAGGGCGAGCAGCCGCACACGCTCGTCATGAGCGCGACGCCCATCCCGCGCACGCTGGCGCTGCTGGTATACGGGGATCTGGATGTGTCGATCATCGACGAGCTGCCGCCCGGCCGCCAACCGGTGCAGACCGTGTGCGTGGACGAGCGCTACCGCGCGCGGCTCAACGCCTTCATCGACAAGCTCATCGGTGAGGGGCGGCAGGTATTCGTCGTCTGCCCGAAGGTCGAGGACACGGACGATATCCCCTCCGAGCTCAAATCCGCCGAGGAACACGCGCAGGTGCTGCAGCGGACGTTTCCGCAGCACCGCGTCGCCTGCATCCACGGTCGCATGAAGGCCAAGGACAAGGACGCCTGTATGGCCGCCTTTGCCGCCGGAGAGACGGATATTCTCGTCTCAACGACGGTCATCGAGGTCGGCGTCGACGTGCCGAACGCGGCGTTGATGATCATCGAGAACGCCGAGCGCTTCGGCCTCTCGCAGCTGCACCAGCTGCGCGGACGCATCGGACGCGGACCGTTTCAGTCCTACTGCGTGCTCGTGTCGGACACGCGCACGGAAGAATCGCGCGCGCGGCTGAAGGTGCTGTGCGACACGGCTGACGGCTTTCAGATCGCCGAGGCCGACCTGCGCCAGCGCGGCCCGGGCGACTTCTTCGGCAACCGGCAGCACGGTCTGCCGGCGCTGCACATCGCAGACCTCGGCACGAACATGGCCGCCGTCAACGACGCGCGCGACGCGGCCCGCGCGGTGCTTGCCGCCGACCCCACGCTCTGTGCGCCCGAGCACGCGGCGCTGGGCGCCCAGTGTGCGCGGCTCTTCGCCGCAAACGACGGGCATTTCAACTGACATCCAACGGAGGCATCCCATGACCATCGCACAAATTCTCAGCAAAATGATTGCCGCATCCAATGGCAATATCCACGACATTGACCACCTCCTGCGCGTCTGGGCCTACGCTCGCACGATCGGCGAATTGGAGGGGCTGGACGCGGAGACGCAGTATCTTCTGGAGGTCGCCGCCATCACGCACGACATTGCCTGCCCGCTCTGCCGCGAGAAATACGGCAACACCAACGGAAAATATCAGGAGCAGGAAGGCGCTGTGCTGGTGCGCAGCTTTCTGGCCGACACCGACATGACGGAGGCGCAGATCGCGCGCGTGGCCTACCTTGTGGGCCATCACCACACGCTGCGGAACATTCACGGCCCGGACTACCAGATCCTCATCGAAGCCGACTACATCGCAAACGCATCCGAAAACGGATACAGCAAGCAGAGCGTCATGCACTTCATGGACACGGTCATGAAAACCGCGAGCGGCAAGCACTTCGCCGCCTCTGTTCTGGGCATTTCCGCAAGTAACCTCGGCTGCGCCGGCCGCTGACGGCGAGCACGCTACGAAACACACAGGAGGCAACGGTATGAAAATCCTGCTTTTGAGCTGCAGCACCGGCGAGGGGCACAACCACTGCGCGCTCGCCGTCAAGGAGGCGCTCGACGCGCGCGGACACGAGACATCCTTCCTCGATATGCTGCACATGTTCGGCGACCCCGGTCCGCTGAGCTTCGACAAGATCCTCAACCGCATCTCGACCAAGGCGCCGGACGTGTTCGGCATGATGTACCACGCGGGTGCGATGTACAGCGCGACCGGCGTCACCTCGCCGGTCTACATGGCCAACATCCGCCACGCACGGCAGCTCAACGCCTTCATCCGCGACAACGGTTACGACGCCGTTGTCTGCTCGCACCTGTTCCCGATGGAAACGCTCACGTTTCTGCGCCGGTGGGAGCGCTGCGACGTGAAATGCTACGGCATCCTCTCGGACTATACGTGCATCCCGTTTCTCGCCGAGACCGACCTCGACGCTTACTTTCTGCCGCACAGCGAGGTGCGGGAGCTGTGCATTCAGGCCGGGATGCCGGCCGAAAGGCTCATCGTGTCCGGCATGCCGGTGGCGGCGCGCTTTCTCGCGCCGATGGACAAGGCCGCCGCGCGCGCCGCGCTGGGGCTGCCGGCGGACAAGAAGATCTATCTCATCATGACCGGCGGCATTGGCTGCGGCAACGCCGTGTCGCTGTGCGACGCGATCCGCCGCGTGCCGGATGAAAACGCGCTGCTGTGCGTGCTGCCCGGCCGGAACGAGGCGCTGCGGCAGGCGCTCGAGGACGCCTACCACGGGCAGGGCGTGCTGACCGTGCCGTTCACGGATCAGGTGCCGGCCTATATGCACGCGGCCGACGTGCTGCTGAGCAAGGCCGGCGGCATCTCCAGCTCCGAGGCCGCCATGCTGGGCGTGCCGCTCGTGCACACGATGGCCATCCCCGGCGTGGAGACGGAAAACGCCGCGTTCTTCGCCCGCCACGGCCTGTCGTTTTTTGCGCGCAATGTGGACGAGGCGGCGCGCTTTGCCGACCGGCTCATCTATGACCCGGTATGCGCCGAACGCATGCTGGCCGCACAGTCTGCCTGTCTGCCGCGAGACGGCGCCGAGCAGATCGCAGCCGCCATCACAGCACAATAAAGTGCAATAAAAAGCAAAAATCAGCGCCCTGTGCAGGAGGAAGTTCCTGTGCAGGGCGCTGATTATTTAGATATCGCTTCCGTGCAGCTCGAGCGTCACGGCCAGCCGCGCGGCAAAAGCCTCCGGCTGCCCGGCGACAAACTCCGCGTGCGCGCAGTCCGGAAACGCGACGAACACCGTCTCCGGCAGCAGACGGCGCACATGACAGATGTCCAGCGCGCGCTGGAAGTATTCCTTTTCTCCGTACCAATACGACACGCGCGCCGCCGTGCAAAGCTGCTTCGGCAGCGGGTAGTGGAAGCAGGAATCAAACACGCGCCAGACATCGCGCCGGTCCATCCGCCCCAATATCGTGCAGACGTCCTCCACCGCCGCCTGACCGAATTGCTGCGATGGGAACGCCCGGCGGATCAGCGCCAGGTGCCGCTGCGCAAAGTGAATGACGAGATAGTTGCGCAGGGAAAAGCCCCGCGTCAGCCACCGCGGCGCACGGTACGGCGTGATGGCCGCATCGAGCACACACGTGCGCACCGGGATCTTTCCGTCCGCCAGCAGCCGCAGCGCGACCGCGCCGCCCATGGACACGCCGTACAGCCCCCAGAGCGCGCCGATGCCCCGCTGCGTCAGCCAGCCGCCCAGCTCGGCCGCGATGGCCTCCACGCTCGTGTATGGCGTCTTTTCGTCCGGGTCATGCGCCGGCAGCGCCGGAATGATGAGATGATACTGCGTCTGCAGCCGCTCCACTGCCGGGCGGAACATGCGCCAGCTCAGGCAGGCACTGTGCAGCAGCAGGACGGTCTTTTCGTGTTCGGTTCCAAATTCATGTATGTGCATGGACGCTGCCTCCCGGATTTACACTCTGAATTATGATAGACGGATACACGCCGCGTTGTCAAGCGCGGGCAGCAAAAAATCGTCCGCCGGAAGGGGAATTCGGCGGACGATTCTTTTGCTGGGAGCAGCAGTCACGCACAGGCAATATGCGTGGTGTCACACTGCTGCAGGGAATGGGGGAAGAGAAGAGAGGTGATATGGCTTGATGCCTGTTGTTGGTATCGGTAACCGGAGGGGGGATCCGGGTACGATCGAAAGAAATCAGTCGACGAGCGCCTTGCCCAGCGCCTGACAGGCCGCAAGGGCCGCATCATCGGGCGCGTCGTTGCAGATCACGCTGTCGCACGCGAGCTGGATACCGGAGCTGCGGCAATCGCGCTCCCAGTTTTGCATCCACTCGCCGCCGCCCCAGCCGTAGGAGCCGAACAGGGCGACACGTTTGCCCTTCAGGGCGGACTTGCAGCCTTCGAACATCGGCTCGAACTCCATGTCCTCCAAAACCTCGGAGCCCATGGCCGGGCAGCCGAGCGCCACGGCGTCATATCCGCCGACGGCGGAAGCGTCCACATCAGAGGCGGTCAGAAGCACCGCGTCCGCTCCGGCACTTTTCATGCCATCGAGCACGGCGTTGGCCATGGCCTCGGTGTTGCCGGTGCCGCTCCAATAGATGACTGCTGCTTTTTTCATGATGGTAACATCCTTTCCTTTTGTGCTGTATTCGGCCGCTGCACGTTCACGGCGAGCTGCGCAATGCTCAAGCCCGCGTGCAGACGTTCACAGTAGATCTCCGTGCAGCGCCGGTATTTTGCAAAGAGATCGCGCGCCCGCTGCTCGTCGCCGTACACCTTCCAGAGGCCGGCGTACTTGAAATCCGCCGCGTGGTGCTCGATGAATCCCTTGACGTCCTCCGGCGGATAGCTCAGAAACAGACCGATCTCATGCGGGAATTCATCGTATGCACGCAGCCGCTCAATGAGCTGCATCAGACACTGCTCGCTGCCGGTGCAGGCATAGCCCGCGTGCTGCAGGATCTCCGTTGCCAGCCGGTCCTGCAGATCCCGCTCCAGATCACACGGTCGGTACAGATACAGCAGCGCGCTCTTTTCCGTAAACCGCAGCGGCAGGAGGCAGAGCCCCTTCGGGACGAGCACCTGATTGTACCGGCGGATCTCCGTGAGCAGAGTCTCCCGGCATTCATACGGGCACGGGAACAGGCTGCCGGTCTTGATCCCGGCCAGCGTCGGTGCACAGAGCCGTACAACGTTTTCCTCCGACATGGCTTGCCTCCTCGTCTGTGGTCGTTTACCGGTTTTCGCGCAGTGAGCAATTCTGCGCGCTCATAGGTTAAAGTGGTCTAACCTACATGTGAAAAGTTACGCGCTTTGTTCTGTCTGACGTTAGGATACAGCACATCACCCCCGGCATCCGCTCCAATTTATCGGAACATGGCTCCAAAATGAAAATATGCTTCCCGCCGTCAGAGCATGGGTGCCTCCGGCGCGCAGCTGTCGCAGTCGATGCCGCTGCGGTAGGCGTTGGGTGAGACACCGATGACATCCCGGAATGCTTTGGCGAACTTGCTGCCGTTATCATACCCGAATTGCCCGGCAATATCCAGCACCGTGCGGTCAGTCCGGCGCAAAAGTCTGGCAGCGCCGTGCATTTTCTGCGCGCGCAGAAATGCCGCCGGCGACATGCCGTACACGCCGCGAAAGCTGCTGTTGATGAGCGTGACCGAGGCGCCGAAGCGCTGCGCGAGCTCCGCGACCGTCAGCCGCCGCTCCGTATTTTGAAGCAGGTACGCGCCGATCTGCTCGGCGAGCTGCACCTGCGACAGAGAATAACCGTGCTGCGGCTGCGCCGCCTGAATGGGAAACGCGCTCAAAAACAGCAGCAGCTCCAGAATCTTCACCTTGAAATAGCCCTTGCGGATGCCCTCCGGCACGGAGTAGAGCTCAGAGAAAATATGCGCCACGCCCGACGACGAGCGCGTGACAAAGCAGGCACCGTCCGCACAGAACTTTTCGATGAGCGCACTCGGCCGCACCTCGACGTCCTCCAGAAAGCACGACAGGCAGTCCGGCGCGCGCGCCGGGTCGATCGTCACCGTGATGCCGTGGTAGTGCCCGGTCGGAAAGCGCACCGGGACTGCTTCTGCCGCGCGCTGCACGATTGCCAGATCGCCCGGCGCGAGAAAAAAGCAGGCATCGCCATATGGGTAAGCGATGCGCCCCTCGCGGCAGTGATGGATCTCGAGACAGCCGGCCGCACACGCGCGCTGCGTGGCGGCGCTTGCCGCATGGACGTCGTGATACGCGATCTCGATTCCCGGGAAAACCGGGTAAGCCGTCCGTGCCGCTTCCCCATCTGAATCGACAAGGCAGGTAGCTGCGTGCACATCGGCCGGAAGCGGCGCCGGCTGCGGTTTCCCGCCTTGCCATGCAGCCGCCTTGTGTTCTGCCTGAAATTTGAGTTTCTTTGCTGTGGCCATTGCACCGTGCCTCCTGATGTCGCGCCAAGTTAGAGCAATCTAATCCGCGGAGCACAAAAATGCCGTCCCGGACGGCTCTGCGGATACTGCGTATGTTTTATTTATTATACCGTGCCCCGATCACTGCGTCAAGCACGGAACGCAAAAACGCCCTGCGGTCAAGACCGCAAGGCGCTTTGGAGCTAGTGATGTGACTCGAACACACGACCTGCTGATTACGAACGTTAGCAAAGTTGTCAATTCATTATTTCCCGATGCTTTTTATCATCTTCGTATCGGGCACAAGGAAATACGCAAGCAGGCTGCGCCACTGTCCATGCACGGCGGCATTTTCCCTCAGGGAGAAACCCGTCGTATATCAAGTTCTGCAGTGCTTTCTGGCGTTTTTCTCAAAAATCGTGTTGAGAAGAATCCCTGCCGCAACCAGCACTCCGCCATAGAAGACACGTCCGGACGAATCCGTACCCATAAATATATCAATAGCTGCACTGGAAAACACTTGACCAACAAATAGCAGCAACGACACTTGAAACGTGGAAAGCTTTCTGAGGACAACGTTTGTTATGACAATTATGAGCACACCTATAATCCCGCCCAAATATGCCCACATCGGTACGCCGGTCAATTTTTCCGGAAGCGCCGCCAACTCACCGCTGCCAATGGTCAACAGCAGCAACACCGCAAGCGGAAGGCCTGCCATATGATTAATAAATGAACTGGCCACAGCTCCGGTATGCTCGGCAAGCGCAGCGCTCGCGGCTCTTGACACGACAAGCCCAACGCCAGCGGCAAATGATGCGGCAATGGCAGAGAAAACACTCAGCTCCGAACCGTAAAGCATATAGACGATACCGCAAAAAGAGAAAGCTATGCAGGCCCATGTAACGGGAAGCACTCTGCGCTTCTCAGCCCCAAGCAGTCCGAGGCAATCAATGACAAGGCTTGTGAGCATCTGTGCGAGCAAGCCAAGTGCAGTAATAGCAATAAGGCTTATTTTCCCAAACGCGTAATTGCTGCACAGCGTGCACGCCACGCTTATAAGGCCTCCGCAATACATCCACAGCGGGAGTTTTTGCTTTGGGATGAATGATTCCTTCTTGATCCAAAGGATGATGAGCGCAAAGATAATTGCCACCACATGGATGATCGCCGTTGTCAGGCAGAGCCCCGCCTCAGCAGTCAGCCTGCCGTTGAACACCGCCATCAGCGATATAAGAACACCTGCAGCAAGCGCAAAAAAATAGTACATAGAGTTCCCCTGATGCTCTGATTTCATCCGTATAATGTATACGTATTCTGCCAGTCAAGGCTGCGCCGGACAGACGGAGCGCAAATTTACATCTTGGCGTCTTTTTTGCAAAACCGAAGTGTAACAAAGCCGAGGATCAACATAATGATTGGTGAAATGAACATGGCAGTGTCAGCACTGCCGCCAAAGGCCTCAATAAGAGCAATATACGGAGTGCCGAGGAACGCGCCGATATTAACACCGGATTCGGCAATGGAAGTCGCAAGAAACTTGTTCTCCTCTTCTACGCTCTCACTAAACGCGCTGATGCAGGCAGGGATAATACCGGTGGAGAACACACCGCTGACGACCAGCCAAGCAGCAACCGATGCAAAGCTGTGGGAGAAATACAAGCCGAGCATCGTAACGCCGGTAACGGCAAGCATGACAAACATCGTCTTATTCTTAAGAAGCTTCTCAGCAAACCCGAAAACGATACCGCCGGCGATCGTTGCAACTGAGTAAAAAACCATCGCATTGCCGACTGTGACAGAGTTTCCGATACCGCGTCCGACAACGATCTTGGAGATAACAAGAAACATGGGGTAATAGCAGAGCATATACCCGATCGCAATAGCGGAAAAGGCCCACACGATCGGCGGCAGCTTCTTTATAGCACGAACCAAGGAACCCGATTTCGCCATTTCCTCAAGTTTTCCGCCGGTGGTAGACGTGTCATTTCTATCAAGCTCAAACTTAGGGCAGAGGAAAAGAACGACAAGGAACGGGATGGCGCTCCAAAGATAGACGAAGAAACTGTAATTCCATTTGATCGCGCAGAGGTGACCCACAGCGACCTGCGCAATCATATTCATTGCATACTGAGCAGCGACCGCCCAACCCATGGCATGGCTTCTGAATCTGCTGTCCTCCACGAGCTTGAGACTCATGGAGATGCCAATGCCCTGCATAAGGCCATAACCGATACCAAAGGCAAAGCGGCCGAGAAACATCATTGCCATACTGGTATCGCCAAACAAGGCAGGAAGAATACCGCCTGCACAGTGGCAGCCAATGCCGATCAGAAGCATGTTGCGCAGGGTAATCTTTCTGTTTACAAGAACGCCTGCGACGATTGTAAAGACAACTGCGCAGAGGTTGGGGATGTTATTTACAAAAGTGATAATACTGTAAGGAACATCAGGAAACACGTTCGCTATATCAGCCAGCGCGGAGGAGCACCATTCCGCACCGCCGGCAGCGGTGTTGGCAAAAATCAGAACGATGATCCCGATGATAGTTCTCGTCTTTGTCGGTTTATCCATATTTAACTCCTCAAGCTTTTCTACGTTAGTGAAATAAATAACTATCAATTCCGCTCAATCACCATACCGCCCGAAACGGCGGTATGGTGATTACGCTTTCGAGAAAATCCTGTAAGCGCCGATTTATGCAGTTCTTTTCTTCTTCGTGATGGAGACCGCCAGAGCAATGAGAAGTGCCAGAGCGGTGCAAACACACGCCGCAAAGAGGAAACGGAAGGATGTGTCGTTGGGTTTGATGAGTCCGGCGACCGGGGTATAGAACAGCGCGGAGCAAACCGTGCCGAGCTGGCCTGCCATGTGGATGACAGCGCAACCTGCCGTGGAGGCTTCAACCGTGTTGTAATTGGTCGCATAGAGCAGAGTACCGGGCATTTCAAAGCCAATAGAGGTACCGACCACAAAAGCCCCGATGAAGAGAATAACGAGAGACTGGGCAAAGTAGATGATCAGGAAACCAATGACCAGAGCGATGAAGCCGCAGCAGAGAACATACTCACGGAGCTTCTTCTCAAAGGGGTTGAAGATCAGGCCGCCAAACATACCGCCAACAAGGAAAATTGCCATTGCAGTTCCGGTAAGTGCAGCAGTGCCCATGCCGCGCTCGGTGATGATGAACGAGATGTTCGCACCCATGACGCCGTAGGAGTTAATGAACACAAAAATGATCGCGCCAAACAGCCACGTAATGGGGGCAATCTTGAGATGGCTCTTCTCGCCGCTCGCCTTAGCAGGCTTGTCAGCGGGGAAATAGATGCATCCGAGCACCAGAGGGATCAGTGCGTAAAGGAAAGCAAGGTAGGTGTAGTTCCATGCCTTGGCAGCAAGGACACCGCCGATGAGGGTCAGGTACATGCCGCCGCCGTTGGTGAAGAGGTCCTGAATACCCATGAGCTTGCCGCGTTCATCTTCGGCATAGTTTTCAGCGATGATGCCATTGGATGTGGGCATAAGGAAGCCGAAGCCAAGGCCGAGGATGGTCTGCCACATCATGAGCTGAATAAAGCTGGAGTGCAGCGTAAAGCCGAGGATGGCATAGGCAACAACAAAGCCGACACCGATCTGGCACAGAACCTTTTTGGACACCTTCGTTGCAAGCAGCGTGGACAGCGCGCAGCCAAGAAGCATTGCAAAGCCGGGCCAGTTGGACATTTCCTGCATCCACACGGTAGGAATGTCGGGGAATGCGGCAGCAATGTCAGCCAGTGCGGGCTGAAGCCCCATTCCCCCCATTTCAAGCGCGGACACAAACAGGATCGCCAGAGACATCAGTTTTTTGTTTGAAACTTTTGCATTCTCCATTTTGTCTTCTCCTTTCTTATTGACAGGCATATTATCCGTTTTCAAACTTCAAGCGCCATATTAAATGCGATCTGATTTGCATTCTTGATGTTTTTAACAACATCGCAGTCGCCCACCGCTACGACGTCGGGCATAAGCGCTCTGAGCTGTTTCAGGAGCGCATCATTTTTCCTCATTCCGAAAGCGGCAACGACATCGTCACACCGGATAACAGATTTTGTGCCATCCTGTGCCATTACCACGACACCGTCATCGTTGATGCCGCATACCCGGACACCGCCGATGAGCTCAACGCCATACTTTTCCAGCAGCTGCAGGAGCATCCCTCTGGGCGCAGGAGAATGATCTTTGGCAAACTGCTCAACAGGGAGCAGATCTACAACCGTCACTTTCTTGCCGTCCATGGCAAGCTGGAGTGCCGACTCCGTACCTGACAGGCCGCCGCCGCAGACAACTACTCGCTCTCCGACCGTTGCCCTGCCGGTGTCAACATCCAGAACATGGTGGACATTCTCCCTGTCGATGCCCGGGATCGGAAGGGTCAGCCGTTCAGCACCGGTTGCAACGAATACCACGTCGGGCTTCAGTCCCATGATGATTTCCGCCGTTGCCTCGGTGTTGAGCATGATCTTTGCACCGCTTTCCATGGTGCTGCTCATAAGCCAGCGGAGGTGTTGGCGCATATCGAACTTGAAAGACAGGCAGCTGATCTCATGCAGTCTGCCCCCGAGCTTGTCACTCTTTTCGATCAGGGTGACATCGTGTCCGCGCTCTACAAGCGTTTTTGCAGCCATGCAGCCCGCAACACCGCCTCCGACCACGACGACTCTCTTTTTATGCTTTGCGCAGGGCAGCTCCTCCGGGATCTCGGACTCGCGTCCGAGACGCGGGTTTGTCGCGCAGCGAAGATGAACGATGTCGGCGGGTGCACATTCATGGCAGCGCAGGCACGGTCTGGTTTTCTCTTCCATTCCGCGATAGGCATTATAGAGCAGCTTATTATCGCACATCAGCTGCCGCGCCATTGCCACCATGTCCGCTTTACCGGAGGCAATGATCTCCTCAGCTTCCGCCACGGTCGTGATACTGCCGACAACGGTAACGGGAATATGAATATCCGGATCTGCCTTGACCTGCTCGGACCATTTCACATTGTGGCAATGCGGAAGATAGAATGCCGGCATGGTATATGGCATATATCTGGGCTCAACAATGAGTCCTTGAGAGACATGGACGGTATCTATGTATTCCTGGGCAAGACGAATAAACGCCTTTGTCTCTTCGATCCCCATACCGCCCGGAACCAGTTCATCGCCGCTGATGCGCATATCGATGCACAGGCCGTCGCCTACACGCTCCCGCATTGCTTTTAGTACCGAGAGCGGCCAGCGGGCTCTGTTTTCAAAGCTGCCGCCGTATTCATCTGTGCGCTGATTGTATTTGGGAGACAGAAACTGTGCAAGAAGATTTCCGTGCGCCGCGTGTACCATGACCATGTCAAACCCGGACTTCATCAGGCGCTGCGCAACGTCACAATACTCATCACGGATCGTTTCCATGTCCCGCTCATTCATCTCGCGGATGTCGGTCGGGCCATTTTCAACAGGGATCGCAGAGGGAGCGATCGCCGGCGAGTTGGGACGGAACTGCTTCGGAGCGGAGCGGCCCGCGTGGACGAGCTCGCAGGAGATCTTTGCGCCGTATCGGTGTACAGTCTCGGAGATGCGGCGCAGATCGGTCATATTGTCATCACTTGTAACGTCAAGTGCGCCAAAAAAGTCAACACCGTTCGTATGGTTGATGGGTGTAGAACCGATCGTGATAACGCCCACACCGCTCTGTGCCTGATACTTGATGTATCCGAGAAGCTCCGGAGACACGCCGCCCGTTGGGGTCGAGAGGCTGGAGACCATAGGAGAGAACTGCACGCGGTTCTTGACCTCCATGCCGCCTATCTTTATAGGCGAGAAGACATGTGGATATTTATTGAATGAGCTCATAGTCTGAACACCTCGTTACATATAAACGCTCAAAGACGGCCGATATCTCTTGCGGCATAGAAAGCCTGAGATGTTGCCTGATAGATCGTCGCAGGAGTCACGCAGTCCCCGATCGTATAGAACTCCGGTGCACAGAAGCGGAACTGCTCCGCCTCATCCGCAAGCGGACGCTGACCGACAGCATAAATGACGGTGTCTGCCGGATAGAGCTTTTCCCCTTCCGCATTTCTACCGATAACTCCGTCATCGGTAATTTCAACGGGGCTGGTGTTGAAGGCCGTACCTACCTTGTGAATGCGAATCTGCTCATTGATCGCCTGACCATGCAGACCGTTTGCGCCGCACTTGATGCACGCATGACGATGCATGATGGTAACGTCCTTGCCGCAGCTTGCCAGATGAAGCGCAAGCTCTGCACCGACAAGACCGCCGCCAATTACAACGACCTTGCCGCCAACCTCATCGGCATGGGTGTAGGCGTACTCCGCAGGCATAACGTTCGCCTTGTCATAGCCGGGCAGATAGGTAGGAATCGCAGGCCGGGAACCAAGTGCCGCGATAACGGCATCAGGCTCCATACTGCTGACGAGCTCCGGCGTAGCCTCGGTGCTGAGCATCACGGTAATGTTGTCGTGCTTCATGACCTTTCTGGCTTGCGTGTCGATATACAGCTTGAGCTTGCTCTTAAAAGAGACATCCTCCTCAATGAGGAGCACACCGCCGAGTCTGTCGGCTTTCTCGATGACAGTGACCTGATGGCCGCGATCGGCAGCGATCAGCGCCGCCTCCATGCCTCCGATACCGCCGCCGACAACCACGACATTCCGCTTATGCACGGGCGGCGTATCATATTTGCACTCAAGCTCGCGCCCTGTGGTGGGATTAATCGCGCAGCCATACTGTCCGGTGGTAATAAGCTGGCTGAAACAGGTGTAGCAGCGCAGACACTGGTTGATCTCATCCGCCTTACCCATTCTCGCTTTGTTTGGCAGGTCGGGATCGGCAATAACGCCTCTGCCGATTTCGATGACGTCTGTCAACCCGTCCGCAAGCGCTTTTTCCATCATCGCCGGGTCGCTGAAGGAACCAACGGCCGCAACAGGGGTCTTGACATACTTTTTGACCTCAGCGGCAAACTTCATGTTGACGCCATCCTCAAGGAACATGGATGGATGCATGACAACAAACGACTCAATGACCTCGTGGTTGCCAACAGAGCAGTGGATGATATCGCAGTGACCGTCAAGCTGCTTTGCGCACGCAACGCCATTTTCGATGCCATAGCCGACAGAGTTGACCTCGGATGCAGACATTCTGAAGTCGATCATGAAATTCTTGCCGCAGACCTCTTTGATCCTGTCACAGACCATGACCGCAAAGCGGCATCTGTTCTCCGCGCTGCCGCCCCACCGGTCGGTACGGTGGTTGGTGAGCGGGCTCATGAACTGATGCAGCAGCCAGCCATGGCCGCCGTGAAGAAGGACCATTTTAAATCCTGCAAGCTGAACGCGCTTTGCTGCCTGCGCGTAAAGCTCAATGGTGTTCAGGATCTCCTCCTCGGGCATCTCCGGAAGAAACGCGCCGTTGAGACGCGCGCTTGCTTTGTCGCTGTCGGTCTGAATGACCGTGTCCGACGGCGCCCACACCTGATGCCCCTCAATATATGACTGACTGGAAAACATACCGGCGTGCATAAGCTCAATGGAGGCGATGGCTCCGTGCTTATTGATCGCATCGGCAACTGTTGCAAGGTGGGACACGCAGTCGTCGCTGTCGAGTTTGAGATATTTGGGGATATCCACACCATGTACGGAATCGATGTATGCCTCCCCTACATGGACAACAGCGCAGCCGCCGCGCGCCTTGCTCTCGTAGTATGCCATCAGGGGCTCGGTCGCGATATTCTCGACTGTAAGGTCGCAGTAACCGGTAGGAGCTGCAAAGATCCGGTTGCGTAAAATGGTATTCCCCAGCTTAAGCGGCTTGAAAAGATTTGGATACTGGCATTCGTACATATCTATGATTTCCTTTCTTTGGATGGCGCGATCTGCTTCTGATTTCTTCCCGGGAAAAGTTAATTTATTGTCATTTGCTGTTCTGATTATAGCACGCATGTTAAACGTTTGACAGTGAGACCTTTTTGTACTCGTCACAACAAGTAGTTGTGGCAAATGCAAAAAGATAAGCTACCAGCAAAGAATCTGCCGGTAGCTTGCGCTGTAGAAATAGTTTAAGGCTTTGCCATGGAACATGCAGGCAATATTATAAGGCGTATATCACCATTTGCGGAAGCATTTGATCAATTCAGCCTCCTGTGCAGTCACGCCGTGACCTGCAGCAGTGCAAATGCTGATTGAAAATTCCCACACGTGCAGCTTATCCGGGACGATTCTGAGTCCCGGAAGTTCCAACGGGCGTTCCCCCGCATACACCCCTATTCCCAAATTTTTGCGGCACAGCTCCATCATCAGTTCCGTATCTGCAACAGTCACGTTTATATTGGGAAAAAAGCCTGCTTTGCGGCAGCGTTCGAGAAAGCTTGTGCGTCCTTTTCCCTCGTCTCCCATTGCGATAAAGCTGTCGTTTTTGAGCTGCCGCAGATCGAGTGATGCCTCTCCGGCAAGCGGGTGCGACTCACTAAGCATGAAATAAAGATTCATGTTATGCGTATGCTGTATGTTCAGCTTCTCTTTGTCTACCGGAACAACACAGAATCCGATATCAATGTCTCCTCTCACCAGCGCTTCATCAACCTCTGTATCTGTATACTCTCTGATTGAGATCCGGACGTTCGGATGGCTTTTCAGATAAATCTCAAAGATTTCTGCCGGAAAAAAATTCGCAATCCCGTTCGGGAAGCCGAGCGTGATACCATTTCTATCGCGGTTCTTTTCAGTGTTGATTTCTGTAAGGACTTTTGTATAGTTGTTCACGAGATCCTCCGCATAGCGCTGAAGGATCACGCCGTAATTCGTCAGCGAAATGGAAGAATTCGTGCGCAGAAACAGAGAAACACCTAATTCGTCCTCAAGGGTCTTTATGCTCTTGCTGACCCCTTGCTGACTGATGTACAGATTGCTCGCCGCCTTTGTAAAGCTCATCTGTTCACAGACTTCCACAAATGTCTCAAGCTGTCTGAAATCCACAAGCAATTCCCCCTGGTCGATTACTATACAAAATATTATAACAAGCATTTCATTTCAATGCAATCCGCAGCCTTCCGGCGAGCGATCCATTCGCATCACAGCTTGAGAAAAGCACTGTCGCGCAAAGGGATTTGCGAACCACACTCATGTCTTGGTGCAGCGCAGACGCACCGTCACACGGCGTTTTTGACCGAAGAAAGCACGGTCATCCACTGATTTTACAGTTTCGGGGCAAAGAAAAACCCTGTAACCATTGCGGTTACAGGGCCTGCTGGAGCTAGTGATGTGACTCGAACACACGACCTGCTGATTACGAATCAGCTGCTCTACCAACTGAGCTACACTAGCGAATTTCTAACAGCTTGCACATTCTATCACAAGTCTCTGCGGATGTCAACACCAAAGTTCGATGATTACTAATTGTTTTCATGCATGAAAAAATGTTGTTTTTTTGCACGTTTTGTCGGTTATCTTCGATTCATGTCGCTTGTGCAGAATTTGCACTGTTACCCGCCGCCGCAAACCCACGTTATTTCAGGCATTTGCGAATAGGGTGCAAATCAAAGTTCTTACATTTTCGTGACATTATGTTTACATAACATTCTATCGTCTTTGCCTTTGCTGTGAGTTATCAACATTTTCAACAGGGTTTTCAACACGCAAATATTCCAGTGTTTTCAATGCGTTGCCGCTCTTTTGCACAAAACAGCCAAAACCGGAAACGGACTTTGTGGATTTTATAAACCGCAATTTTGTTACCATAATACAAATCTCTCGCGTGAGCGAGAGATTTGAAAAAAGGCTTGACAGATAAAATGCAGGATTTGCGCCGCTGGTGATGATTCAGAGCAGGCCGCTGTCGGCAAACGACACATAATCCTCGCCGCAGACGATGATATGATCCGCCAGCGTGATTCCTACGAGCAAAAGCGCATCGCGCACGCGCTTGGTCGTCAGCTCGTCCTCGCGCGACGGCAGTGCATAGGCATCGACGTGGTTGTGGCTGAGGATGACGGACACCGCCTTTTGCGACAACGCCGTCTCGACGATGGTGCGCACGGACACCTCAGCGGCATTTACGACGCCGCGCCCGACCTCCCGGCAGCTGATGAGGCCGCCCTTGGCATCCAGACACAGGAGGTAGACGACCTCGGCGCGCTCATACAGATACAGCGGCACGAGGTACTGCCCCGCCTCCGCGCTCGAGCGCAGGATCGTCTGCTGGCGGCGCTTGGCCATCTGATACCGGCGGCCGACCTGCGGGACGAGCGTGAGCAGCGTTGCCACGTTCTCCCCCGCGCCGGGTACCTGCATCATGTCCTCAAAGCGCGCCTCAAAAACAGCATCGAGCGTGCCGAAATGATCCAGCAGCGCGTGCGCAAGCTCGTTGACGTCGCGCCGCGGCACGGCATAAAACAGCAGCAGCTCGAGCACGCTGTGGTCGTCGAAATTATCGAGCCCGCAGCGCACGAAGCGCGCCTTCATGCGGGCGCGATGCCCGTCATGCGTGCCCATAGAACGGGACCTCGGAGATCTCCATGTTCGCCCACGCGTTGAGCTCGCTGCCCGCGTGTGCGCCGCGCAGGTACTCGTAGTACGCCTGGCAGCCGATCATGGCGGCATTGTCGCCGCAGAGCTTGAGCGGCGGGACGAACAGGCGGATACCGGCCGCATCGCAGGCGGCCTGAAAATCACCGCGGATGCGGGAATTGGCCGCAACACCGCCCGCCACGGCGAGCTTGTCATAGCCGAGCTCCCTGACCGCCGCCATCGTGCGCGGCACAAGGCTCTCGCTCATGGCGCGGCAGAACGACGCCGCGAGCGACGCCTTGTCAAGCGGCTCGCCCTTCTGCTCCGCCGTGTGGGCGAGGTTGATGACAGAGGTCTTGAGTCCGCTGAAGCTCATGTCATACGGGCAGCCGTCCACATGGCCGATCGGCAGCTTGTACTTGCGGTCGTCGCCGGTCTTGGACAGGTCGTCGATGGGCTTGCCGCCGGGATACGGCAGACCGAGCACACGCGCGGTCTTGTCAAAGCACTCGCCGGCCGCGTCGTCGCGCGTCGCGCCGAGGATGCGCAGGTCCGTATAGTCGCGCACGTCACAGATGAGCGTGTTGCCGCCCGAGATGGCCAGACACACGAACGGCGGCTCCAGCTCCGGGTAGGCGATGTAGTTTGCCGCGATGTGGCCGCGGACATGGTGCACCGGGATAAGCGGCACGCCGAGCGCGAGCGCGGCGGACTTGGCAAAGTTCACGCCGACGAGCAGCGCACCGATGAGCCCCGGTGCACACGTGACGGCCACGGCGTCAATGTCACTGCGGCTCAGACCGGTCACCTGCAGCGCGCGGTCGGCGAGCTGGGAGATGACCTCCACGTGCGAGCGCGACGCGATCTCGGGCACGACGCCGCCATAGACAGCGTGCAGGTCGGCCTGCGAAAAGACCTGATCGGTCAGCACCTCGCGCCCGTCGCGCACGAGGGCGACGGCCGTCTCGTCACAGGAAGATTCGATCGCAAGAATAATCATATTGTCTCCGCCTCTCTCCGGAACCAGGTCATGAGCAATGCATCCTCGTCCGGCTTCTGATAGTAATTGCGGCGCTGACCGACGGTCTGAAACCCGTGCTTGCGGTACAGCGCGATGGCGGGCGCATTCGATGCGCGCACCTCCAGGGTCAAAAATGCGAGATCGAGCGCCGCCGCGCGCGCACACAGCGCCTCGAGCAGCGCATCCGCGACGCCCTGCCGCCGAAACTCCGGCGCAACGGCGACATTTCCGATGTCGCCCTCATCAAGCACGTGCAGGAAGTTTGCGTAGCCAAGCACCGTCTCCCCCGCTGCGGCGATGAGAAACACGTGCCGGTCGTCCGGCAGCTGGCTCGCCAGCTGCGCGCGCGTCCACGGCGCGGAAAAGCACGCGCACTCAAGCGCCTCAAGCTGCGGCAGGTGCACGCTGCGCGCATCACAGATCGTGACGTCCATCAGTGCGCCTCCGCCCAGCTTGCGCCGATCTTCGCGTCCACGAGCAGCGGCACGCGGTAATCGACCACGTGCTCCATCTCATCGACGAGGATGGCCCTGACCGTCTCAGCCTCCTCCGCGGGGCACTCGACGATGAGTTCATCGTGCACCTGCAGCAACAGCCTCGCCTGCAGGTGCTCTGCGCGCATGCGCGCGTCCACGCGCACCATGGCGGCCTTGATGATATCCGCCGCCGTGCCCTGAATGGGCATATTGAGCGCCACACGCTCGCCAAAGCTGCGGAGGTTGAAATTTGAGGACTTGAGCTCCGGCAGATCGCGGCGGCGGCCGAAGAGCGTCGTGACATAGCCGTCCGCCTTGGCCTGCTCGACGACGCGCGTCATATACGTGCGCACGCCGTGGTACTTGGCAAAATAGCTGTCCATATACGCCTTGGCCTCACTCTGGAACACGCCGATGTCCTGCGCGAGACTGAAAGCCGAGATGCCGTAGACAATGCCGAAGTTGACGGCCTTCGCGTGCGAGCGCTGCAGCGGCGTCACCTCCGCAAGCGGCACGCCGAACACCTGCGACGCCGTGACGGCGTGGATGTCCTCCCCGCTGCGGAAGGCGGCGATCATCGTCTCATCGTTTGCGATGTGCGCAAGCAGGCGCAGCTCAATCTGGCTGTAGTCCGCGTCCACGAGCACCTTGCCGGGTGAGGCGACGAACATCTTGCGGATCTGCGCGCCGAGCTCGCGGCGCACAGGGATATTCTGCAGGTTCGGCTCTGTCGACGACAGGCGTCCCGTCGCCGTGACGGTCATCTGGAAGTTCGTGTGGATGCGCCCGTCGGCGGAGATCTCCTTGAGCAGCCCGTCGGCATAGGTAGACTTGAGTTTTGTGAGCGTGCGGTAATCGAGGATCTGCTCGATGATCGGGTGCTTGCCGCGCAGCTTGTCGAGCACGGCGGCGTTCGTGCTCCAGCCGGTCTTGGTCTTTTTCCCGGCCGGAAGCATGAGCCGCTCGAACAGAACATTGCCAAGCTGCTTCGGCGACTGGATGTTGAACGGCTCGCCCGCGAGCGCCCAGATGCTCTGCTGGAGCTGCTCGATGCTGCTCGTAAGGCTCTCGCCAAAGTCGTACAGCGCCTTGCGGTCGACCAGAAAACCCGCCTGCTCCATGCGCGCCAGTACCGGGCACAGCGGCAGCTCGATGTCCGTATAGAGCGGCAGCATGGCCTGTGCGTCCATTTTTTCGTGCAGCACCGGCTGCAGCGCCCAGACGCTCTGTGCATCCGGCAGCTCCTCGCCGAGATACGTCTGCGCGAGCCGCGGCAGGTCATAGCTTCCGGCCGTGGCATCGAGCAGGTAGGCCGCCAGCGCCGTGTCAAATACGAAGCCGTCCGTCGGCAGCCCCTCGTCGAGCAGCGCGCGCATGAGGTCTTTGATGTTGTGCCCCGCCTTGCGCACGCGCGCGGAAAACAGCAGGCGCAAAAATGCGTTATAATCATCGCCGAGCTGCGCCCACGAGAGCGCATAGCACGCCTTCCCGTCGCAGAGCGTGAGCGTGTCGAGCCCGTCGGGCGCAAGCACCGCGACATAGGGCGCCGCCGTGACCGCCTGCTCGAGCGCGCGCAGCGCGGCGCTGTCCGCCACGTCCACGGCCGGCAGCGCGCTCGACTTTGCGCCCGCGCCGTCCGCCGGCTGCAGCCCCCACTTTTCCGACAGCGACGTGAAGTTGAGCCGCCGGAACCAGTCGTACAGCTCCGGCTGATAGTCATGATCCCAGACGGCCGATTCGAGCGCAAAGTCGATCGGCGCGTCCGTGCGGATGGTGGCAAGGTCGAACGAGAGCTGCGCGCTCCCGCGCCCTTCGGTGAGCTTTTTGCGCACGCCGGGCTTGATATCCAGCGCATCGAGGTCACGGTAAATGTCCGCCACCGTGCCAAAGCGCACGAGCAGATCCTTCGCCGTCTTTTCCCCGATGCCCGGCACGCCGGGGATGTTGTCGGAGCTGTCGCCCATGAGCGCCTTGAGGTCGATCATGCGGATGGGATCAAAGCCGTACTCTTCACGAAAACGCTCGGGCGTGTATTCGATTGTATCCGTCTGCCCCATGCGGGTCTTGACGTTAAAGACGTGGGTGCTGTCGGTGATGAGCTGCAGGCTGTCCTTATCGCCGGTGACGACGTCGCACGTCCAACCGACGGCCTCACAGCGGCGCGCGACCGTGCCGAGCAGGTCGTCCGCCTCCCAGCCGGCCAGCTCCAGCCGCCGCACGCCCATATAGTCGAGCGTCTGCTTGAGCAGCGGCATCTGCACGGCGAGCTCCTCCGGCATGGGCTTGCGCTGCGCCTTGTAGAGCGCATACTGCTCGTGGCGGAACGTGGGGGCGTGCACGTCGAACGCGACGCACACCGCCTGCGGCTGCGCCAGGTCGAAAACGCGCCGGAACGTGCTCAGAAAGCCGTAGACTGCGTTCGTCGGCGTGCCGTCGGGCGCGTTGAGCATCCGGATGCCGTAAAAGGCGCGGTTGATGATGCTGTTGCCGTCGAGAATCATGAGTTTCATTCAGGTGTCCTCCTTGCGCGTCACTGGCCGCGCAGCTCAATGAGCCGGTCGCGCAGCACGGCGGCATACTCGTACTCGAGCATTTCGGCCGCCTTTTTCATCTGTGCCTCGAGCCGCGCGATCTCGGCGCGGCGCTCGGCCTCCGTCATCTTCACACCGTCGGCGCGCTTGGGCGCCTCAACGTCACTCGAAATTTCAAGCAGCTCGCGCACGCTCTTGACGATCGTCTTCGGCACGATGCCGTGCGCCTGATTGTAGGCCGCCTGCTTGGCGCGGCGGCGGTTGGTCTCCATGATGGCCGCGTGCATGGCGGCCGTCTCCTTATCCGCGTACATGATGACCGTGCCCTCGGCGTTGCGCGCCGCGCGGCCGATCGTCTGGATGAGGCTCGTCTCGCTGCGCAGAAAGCCCTCCTTGTCCGCGTCGAGGATCGCCACGAGCGACACCTCCGGCAGATCCAGTCCCTCGCGCAGGAGGTTGATGCCGACGAGCACGTCAAACGCGCCCGTGCGCAGGTCGCGGATGATCTCCATGCGCTCGATCGCGCCGATGTCGTGGTGCAGATACCGGCAGCGAATGCCCGCGTTCGTGAGGTAGGCCGAGAGATCCTCGGCCATTTTCTTTGTGAGCGTGGTCACGAGTGCGCGTTCGTTTTTGGCGATGCGGGCGTTGATCTCGCCGATGAGATCGTCGATCTGCCCCTCGATGGGGCGCACAAAGATCTGCGGGTCAAGCAGGCCGGTCGGCCGGATGATCTGCTCGGCGATCTGCCCCGCGTGCTCGCGCTCATAGTCGCCCGGCGTGGCCGAGACATAGATGGCCTGATGCACCCGCTGCTCGAATTCCTCGAACTTCAGCGGACGGTTATCGTACGCGCTCGGCAGGCGGAAGCCGTACTCGACGAGCGAATCCTTGCGCGCACGGTCGCCGCGGTACATGGCGCGCACCTGCGGCAGCGTGACGTGGCTCTCATCGACAAAGAGCAGAAAATCCTTCGGGAAATAGTCCAGCAGCGTCATCGGTGCGCTGCCGGGGGCGCGGCCGCTGATGATGCGCGAGTAGTTCTCGATGCCGGAGCAGTAGCCAAGCTCCTGCATCATCTCAATGTCATAATCCGTGCGCTGGCGGATGCGCTGCGCCTCGAGGAGCTTGCCCTGCTGCTCAAACGTTTTCACGCGTGCATCGCACTCTGCGCGGATCTCGCCGATGGCGCGCTCCATCTTTTCATGCGTTGTGACATAGTGCGACGCGGGATAGATCGCCACATGGCTGAGCGTGCGGATGGGCGCGCCGGTGACGACGTTGATGTCCGAGATGCGGTCGATCTCGTCGCCGAAAAACTCCACGCGCACGGCATGGTCGGACGAATAGGCAGGAAAAATGTCGATCGTATCGCCGCGGACGCGGAACATATTGCGCGCGAAGGCGATGTCGTTGCGCTCATAGCGGATGTCGATGAGCTTGCGCATGAGCTCCTCCGGGTCACGCTGCTGACCGGTGCGCAGCGAAATAACCATGTTGGCGTAGTCGATCGGGTCGCCGAGGCCGTAGATGCACGACACGGACGAGACGACGATCACATCCCGCCGCTCAAACAGGCTCGACGTGGCCGAGTGGCGCAGACGCTCGATCTCGTCGTTGATGGAGGCGTCCTTTTCGATGAACGTGTCCGTGTGCGGGATGTACGCCTCCGGCTGATAGTAGTCATAGTAGGAGACGAAATACTCCACGGCGTTATTCGGGAAAAACTCCTTGAACTCGCTGCACAGCTGCGCCGCGAGGATCTTGTTGTGCGCGAGCACGAGCGTCGGCCGCTGCACACGCTCGATGACCTTGGCCATCGTGTACGTCTTGCCGGAACCGGTCACGCCGAGCAGCACCTGCTCGTCAATGCCGTTTTCCACGCCCTGCGCAAGCGCGTCGATCGCCTCGGGCTGATCGCCCGACGGCTCGTAGGGCGAAACGACTTCAAAATCCGGCATGGCACGGCCTCCTTTTACAAAATTAGAATCAGAATATTATACCACCATACGCCCTGTTTCACAAGCAAAACCGGGCAAAGCAAATGCGTCCGGAGGCGAGAGCCTCCGGACGCATTCATGCTGATGCAATTATTCGCCGAAATCGAGCACGCGGCGCATGCGGATGAGCGTCAGGCGGTTGCGGATGGCAGCCGAAACGCTGAGCATATCCTCCGACAGGGCCGGGTCGATGCCGATCTGCTCGGGCTTGTAGAACGCGCCGAGCTTCTCGCACAGGGCGGCAAGCTCCTCGGCCGAGGGGATCTCGGCGATGATGGCGCGGATCTCGTCCCAGTGGTCGACGATGTTCTGCGGATCAAAGGTGCCGAGCACGTCGTTCTCGTTCTCCTTCATGATGCCGTCGGCGAGGGGGCCGAATTTCTCGTCCACCCATGCGCGGGTCAGGGGCTCGAAGGGCTTGGCCTTCGGCGTCGGGAGCGAGGCAAGGTAATGATACTCTTTGGCGCACAGGTACGTGCCCACACCGACGCACTGGCCGTGCATGCCGTGGGCATTTTCAAACCGCGGCGGCTTCATCTCCACCAGGTGCGCCATCAGGTGCTCGGCACCGGACGCAGCGCGGGAGTGGTTGAGCAGCTGCATGGTCAGACCGGAGATCATCTGCGCCATGGTCATGGCCTCAAAGTCCGGCTTGCCGCCGGCCGCCATATCATCGGCAGCCTTGCGCATGATGGTCAGCGCCTCCTCGGCGAGATCGGCGACCATGGGGCAATAGTACTCGCCCGAGACGAGGTGCGCGATCTTCCAGTCCGCGAGCGAAATGTACTTTGCCAGAATGTCCGAAATGCCGCTCACGGTCAGCCACAGGGGCGCACCGGAGACCACGTTCAGGTCGCAGACGACGAGCGCCGCAGCCTGCATGGGGATGGACTTTTTCTGACCGTCGATGATGATCGAGCAGATGTTGGCCGTAAAGCCGTCGGAGCTCGCCAGCGTCGGCACGGCGACGAACGGGATGCCGAGATGGTACGCCGGGTAGCGGCCGAAGTCCATGATCGTGCCGGAGCCGACCGCGACGATCACGTCCGGATGGTCAAGCTGGCGCATCATGTCCTCGATCATACCCTTCTCGGAGTGAAGGCCCTCGGCGTTGAGGACGATCTCCTGATCGGCGCGCACATGCTTGAGCGTCGGAAGATTATACGTGTTCGTGTCATAGATGACAGCGCGCTTGCCGGTCAGGCCGACCTCGTCCATATACTGGTCGAACTTGTCGAGCGCGTCATACTCCACGACGACCTTCTTCGTCTCAAGGGTGTGCTCGCGGCCGCACTTACAAGGGCCGATATACTTGCTGCAATCGAGAATCATGCAAAAATCGCTCCTATCTAAAGATTGAATTTCCGTTTACCAGCATATTGATTTTTCACGCCAAAGTCAAGCCCCGCAGCAGAATAACCGGTTCAAAATACAGAAAACGTTCCATTTTTGTTTTTGATAAAAATCGTTCATTCAAAACTTTAAGGGTCCGTGCGGATGTTAACGGTTGCAAAACGCATGCACGGGGTGTAAGATGACAAAGTCACTTTTCGCTTTACACAGATTTTAAGTGCATTTTACATTCCGGCGAGCTTTTCGCCTTTTTCAAAAGCTATTCTTTCTATCCGGACGGTGATTTTTTATGGAACTGACTGCGATCGCGCAATGGCTCAACACGGCCTTTGCGGGCTATGACTACACCATTTTGCAGGCGCTGCACAGCTTGGCCGGGACGGCAGGCGGGGTTTTTACGCCGCTGTGCCGGGCCATCACGCTGCTGGGCGAGAAGGGCATTGTCTTTCTCGCGCTCGGCATCGCGCTGATGCTCTTTCCGAAAACGCGCAAGGTGGGCGTGTGCATCTTCGGCGCCGTGTGCTGCGGCGCGCTCATCACGAACTTCTGGCTCAAGGACTTCGTCGCCCGGCCGCGCCCGCTGACGGTCGAGCCCTTCCGCACCTGGTGGCAGGCTGCCGGCGCGTATGCCGAGAGTGAATACTCCTTCCCCTCCGGCCATGTCACAGCCGCGATGGCCGGTGTGACCGCGCTCGTGCTCACGGGCAAAAAGCCCGCACGCTGGTGGGCCTACCTGTTTGTGCTGGCCATGGGCGTTGCGCGCAACTACCTCATGGCGCACTACCCGTCCGACGTGCTCGGCGCGATGATCGTCGGTCTGGTCGCAGCCACGATCGCCTACGCGATCACGCTGCTCATTTACCGCATCGTGTCGGCGCACCCGGACAACGGCTTTTGCCGCTTCGTCCTGCACGGCGGCATCGGCAGCAAAAAAGACCGGCAGGCCGCCTGAGTCTGCCGGAAGAAAGAGCCCGCCCCGCACGGCTGTGCGGGGCGGGCTTTGCTATGCTCTTATGCTTCGGCGGGCGGATTCTCCGCGGCCTTGGCGCGGATATCATCGATGACCTTGCGGCAGCGCGCAGCGTTGTACACGACCGGCACAGGGTAGTTGGGGTTGGCCTCGGCCAGCGCCCAATCGATGATCTGCGGGATGTCGGCTTCCTGAATGAAGTCGAAGCCCTTCGGGATGCCCATGCGCTCGTTCATGGCATAGATCTCCGCGATGAAGGCCTGCGCCTTCTCGGCATCCGTGCCGTCGGTCTTGACGCCGGCGATCTCGCTCAGGCGCGCAAGTTTCGGATATACGGCCTCGCCGTAGTCCTCCAGAACGATCGGCAGGATGACCGCGTTGGCAAGGCCGTGCGGGGTGTTGTACAGGCCGCCGAGCGTGTGCGCGATGGCGTGCACATTGCCGACACCGGCGCGGGAGAACGCAAAGCCTGCCTTGAAGGCAGCGATCATCATGTTCTCGCGGGCTTTGAGATCCTCGCCGTGCGCATAGGCGACCTCGAGGTTATCGAAGATGAGCTTGACGGCCTCTTCGGCGAGGCGCAGGCTCTCCTTGGTGTTGTACGTCCAGCTGATGTACGCCTCGATCGCGTGGGTAAGCGCGTCCATGCCGGTGGTCGCGGTCGTGCGCGGCGGCAGGCCGACGGTCAGCTCCGGATCGAGAATAGCGTACAGCGGCATGAGCTTGAGATCCATGAGCGCGTACTTGTGGTGTGTCTCGCTGTCGGTGATGACGGCGGCGATCGTCGTCTCACTGCCGGTGCCGGACGTCGTCGGAATGGCGACGATCGGCGGCACGGTCTTGCCGACGCGCATGACGCCGGCCATGTCGTTGCAGCTCTTTTTCGGGCAGGCAACGCGGGCAGCCGCACCCTTGGTCGCATCCATCGGGCTGCCGCCGCCAAGAGCGACGAAGCCGCTGCAGCCGGTCTCCACGTACTGCGCACGGATCTTTTCGACCGTGGTCACGGAGGGGTTGGCCTCGACCTCGCTGAATACCTCGTAGGGCATACCGGCCTCCTCGAGCGCAGCAAACAGCTTCGGGCCGAGCGACTTGACCACGTGCGAGCCGGTGACGACCATGACCTTTTCCACACCGCACTTGCCAAGCACGTCCGGTACCTGTTTAAGACAGCCGGCACCGGAGAACACGATCGGCTTGCGCCAATGCAGGCAGCGCATACCGATGTCAAACACCTGCTGGTAGGTGCGGTAATAAGCTTTTTTCAATCCATCCATAATGTGTTTCCTTCCCTCCGCCGCACCGGCGGATCTATCAATTTCCCATCTCTCTTATACTACTGATTTGCAGGAATTTGTCAAGCATTTTGTGCAAAAGTTGACAATCCTTCCGTTCACCCGCGCATCAGAGCATATCCGCGAGCCTGCGCCCCATGAGCACGCCCATGGCCGAGGCCATCATCAGGCCGCGCGTCCAGCCGGAGGAGTCGCCCAGGCAGTGCAGACCGGGCACGTTCGTGTTGAGCGCGTCGTCCATGGCGATGCGGTTGCTGTAAAACTTCAGCTCCGGGGAGTAGAGCAGCGTCTCATACGCGGCGAAGCCGGGCACGACCTCGTCCATGGCCTTGATGAAGTTGATGATGTTGAGCATGGCGCGGTACGGCATGGCGGACGTGATGTCGCCAGCGACGGCGTCCGGCAGCGTGGGACGGACGTTCGATTGCGCGAGCTCCTTCTGCCACGTGCGCTTGCCGTCGAGGATATCGCCGAAGCGCTGCACCATGATGTGCCCCGCGCCGAGCATATTCGTCAGCTCGCCGACCTTCTGCGCATAGGCGATCGGCTGGTTGAACGGCACGGAGAAATTGTGTGAGCAGAGGATCGCCACGTTCGTGTTGGGCGACTTGAGCTCCTTATACGCATGGCCGTTGACGACGGCGAGATCGTTGTCATAGTTCTCCTGCGAGACAAAGCCGCCGGGGTTCTGGCAGAACGTGCGCACCTTGTTCTTAAACGGCGCGGGATAGCCGATGAGCTTCGACTCATAGAGCACGCGGTTGACAGACTCCATGACCTCATTGCGCACCTCGACGCGCACGCCGATATCGACCGTGCCGGGCTTGTGTTCCACGCCGTGCTCGAGGCAGACCTTCTCCAGCCAGTCGGCGCCGCGGCGGCCGGTGGCAATGACGGTGTGCCTGGCCTCGATGGTATAGTCCTGATGCGCATCGTGTGCCACGACACCGCAGCAGCGCCCGTCGCGCACGATGACATCCTCGCACGTGCAGCCGAAGAGCATCTCCACACCGTGCTCGCGCAGGTAGTTTTCAATACCGAGATACACCTCGTGTGCCTTTTCCGTACCGAGGTGACGGATCGGGCAGTCGACCAGACGCAGGCCCGCGCGGATGGCACGTGTGCGGATCTGCTTGACCTCCTCCGTGTTCTCCAGTCCCTCGACGTGCTCGTCCGCGCCGAATTCGAGATAGATGCCGTCGGCATAATCAATGAGCTCCTGCGCCTTCTGCTCGCCGACAAGCGTAGGCAGGTCGCCGCCGACGTCACTGCACAGCGAGAGCTTCCCGTCCGAAAACGCGCCCGCGCCGGAGAATCCGGTCGTAATGTGGCAGTACGGCTTGCAGTTCATGCACTTGCCGGTCTTAGCTTTCGGGCAGCGGCGATTTTCAATGGCCTGTCCCTGCTCGATCATGACGATCTTCTCCGGAGCGCCGCGGCGCAGCAGCTCCAGCGCCGTGAAAATACCGGCAGGGCCGGCGCCGACGATAACAACATCTGCGTTCATGAAGGGTTCCTCCTTAATTTGATCCGATCGGTGTTTGTGATCCGTTCCTTGATGTCCACGCGCTGCGGACGCAGCAAAGCACAGCAAAAACACCGCACTTCGTGCGGTGTTTTTGCTGTGTGTGGTTCTCAATCTGGAGCGGGCAACGAGATTCGAACTCGCTACCTCCACCTTGGCAAGGTGGCGCTCTGCCAAATGAGCTATGCCCGCATTTCGTGAATGCAAGCGTTATTGTACCACAAAAAGACGGCTTGTCAAGCGTTTTTTCTCTTTTTTCTGATTTTATCGTGTCAGAGCTTCTCGCCCTCGCGCCAGATGAACGACTGCGCTGTGCACGTCGGGCAGCTGTCAGCCGTCCACTGGTAGGTACCGCGCATGCTCTCGTCGCTGCGCAGCCACAGCGTCTCCGACTGCATGGACAGGTCGAGATGATAGTAATTGCCGTTGACCTGCACCACGTTCCAGCAGCGGTCAATGCCCTGGAAGCGGCCGCTCACGACCTGACACGGAATGTTGAGCGCGTCGCACACCGCCTTGTATGCCATGGCCAGCGCGCAGCTGTCGCCCGAGCCGTTGACGAGTGCGTCATAGGCGGTGCGCACGGTCGTCGTGCGCTGCTCACAGGCACGCATGACGACGAAGGCTGCCTGCAGCGGCGTCTCCTTCTCCCCTGCCGTGAGCGAAGAGATCAGCGTGCGCACACGGCCGTCAAGCTGCGTGCGGCGGTCATTGACCACGGACGCGCCAAGGTCATAGCGCAGCGTGACGCCGAAAATCTTCTGGCTACTGCCGCCGCTGTAGACCGTGACGTCGATGGCCGGGAAATCCACCACGAGCTGCGGCTGATTCAGGCACGCCGAGCGCACGAGCGCCGCGACGTCATCCGTTTCGAGCGTGCTGGTGCTGATCTGGATGGCAAACTGCGTTTTCTGCCGGTCGAGCGCATCGACCACGCAGTCAAGGATGCTCTTTTGCGTCTGGGCACTGTAGATGGAGCGCACCTCGCTCTCCGGCCGGTTGTAGGCGATGGTGATGCTCGCCTCACAGTAGGCGACCACCTGCTCGGTCTCATAGGTGACGCTGTCGATGCAGTATGCGCCGATGGCCGTACCGGTGCGCAGCTCCTCGCAGGCGGCAGCCAGATCGTCGGCAATGATGCCGTCATAGTCGCCGAAAGCCAGCACGAACGAGCGCTCGTACTGTGCGGCCATCGCATTGAGCGCGCGCATGAGACCCGCATAGTTGCGGATCTGCGTGGTGTCGGCATCCGTCAGCAGATTCGACGGCTCCTCATACGGGCGCACCGACAGATATTCCTTGTCAAACACGGACGTGCATCCGCACAGCGACACCAGCAGTGCCGCCAGCAGGATGCCGGTGATGCAGCGTTTGCGCATACCCCGCTCCTTTCAATCGTCGCCGTAGATGTTTCCAAAGCCGCGGCCAAAAACGTCCTTGGCCTCGGACACGATGACAAATGCCTTTCCGTCCACCGAGCGCACGACCTCGCGCAGCTGCGCGATCTCCGGCCGCTTGACCACGCAGAGGATGACCTGCATCTCTCTGCCCGACCACGCGCCCTCGCCGTTGAGCAGCGTGACGCCGCGGCCCATCGTGCAGGTGATGGCGCTCTTGATCGCGCCGACGTTGCTGCTGATGATGTAGCACACCTCCGACACACCCGGGCCGTAGAGAACGAGGTTGACGACCTTCGAGCTGATGAACATCTCGATCATGGTGTACATGCAGCTGTCGTATTTCTTGAACAGGAACGCGAACGTCAGCACGACGAGCACGTTCATGCCGAACAGCAGCGTGCCGAAATTTATGTACGGGTAGCGCCGGCGCAGGATCTTGGCCAGAATGTCCGTGCCGCCGCCGGTCGTGCCGGTGGTATAGATCAGACCGTAGCCCGCGCCGTTGATGACGCCGCCGTAGACAGCGCCGAGCATCGGCTCATCCGTCGCGACAAGCTCGGTGATCGCAAGCAGGTCGATGAACACGGAGATCATCGCCATGACGCACAGCGCCAGAATGAGCCGGCGCGCGCCGAGCCGATGCCGCCAGCCGAGGCAGAAGATCGGGATGTTGATAAGGATCGACAGCACGCCGACCGGGATGCGCGTCAGCAGATGGATGATCTGCGCAATACCGGTCACGCCGCCGGAGACGATGCTGTTCGGAAAGGTGAAAAACTGAAACGCCGCGGCCACGAGCGCCGAACCGACGATCAGCTTCATGTAGTCAAAAGCGGAAAAACGATGCAGCTCCATAGTTTCCTCCTCAGATCAGGCTCATTTGCTCCTCGCCGCGGTCGTCCTCGCGCAGCAGCGCACCGGCTGCCGGCAGACTCTTGGCGCGGTAGCGCGCGTGGTTGTGGATGAGCGTATCGGGCACAAACTGCGCCTGCGTGACGACGGCCTTTTTCTTCAGCGCCATGACGGCGACGCCCTGCGTCGTGCGCGACGCCTTGAGTGCTATCGCCTCCGGCGGGAAGAGCAGCGCGCGCCCGTCGGACGCAAAGACCGCGACCTCGCTGCCCTCGTAGAGCGGCAGCACGGCTATGAGCGGACTCTTGTCCGAATACGCGCCGGTCAGGCGGCGGCGGTTCGTCTTGGTCTCGTAGGCCGCCATGGGGATGCGCGCGGCCTTGCCGTTTTCAAACACGAGCAGCAGCTCGCCGCGGTAGTCGCCGGGGTCGACCATGCACAGGACGTGCTCTTCCTCGTCCATGGACAGCACCGTCGGCAGGTACACGCCGAGCACGGACGCCTTCGTGTCCGCGAAGTCGCAGAGCTTGGCCTTATATACCTGTTGACGGTCGGTGAAGATGAGAAGTTCCCCGCGGTTCGTCGCGCCGAAGCTCTGGCTCAGCTCGTCGCCGTCCTTATACTTCTGCTCGCCGCTCATGCGCAGCGACTGCGGTGTGATCTTCTTGAAGTAGCCCTCGCGCGAGAGGAACAGCTGCACCGGATAGTCCGGCACAAGGTCCTCCGTCGGCAGCATCGTGACGCTCTCCGCCGCGACGATGCCCGTGCGCCGCGGCGACGGGTACTTGCGGATGATCTCCTTGAGCTCTCGGATGATGATGCTGCGGATGCGGCGCTTGCTCTCAAGCGTCGCCTCAAGGTCGGCAATGTCTTTTTCCAGCGCATCGGTCTCGGCCGTGCGCTTGAGGATGTACTCGCGGTTGATGTTGCGCAGCTTGATTTCGGCGACGAAGTTTGCCTGCACCTCATCGAGATCAAAGCCCGCCATGAGGTTGGGCACGACGTCGGCCTCCCGCTCGGTGTTGCGGATGATGGCGATGGCGCGGTCGATGTCAAGCAGGATCTTGCCGAGGCCCTGCAGCAGGTGCAGCTTGGCGCGCTTTTTCTGCAGATCAAAGAACACACGCCGCCGGATGCACTCCATGCGCCACGACGTCCACTCGTCGAGGATCTCGCCCACGCCCATCACGCGCGGATTGCCCGCGATGAGAATGTTGAAGTTGCAGGCAAAGCTGTCGCACAGCGGCGTGAGCCGGAAGAGCTTTTGCATGACCTGCTCGGGATCTGCGCCGCGCTTGAGGTCGATGGCGAGCTTCAGACCGCTGAGGTCGGTCTCGTCGCGCATATCGGCCACCTCGCGCAGCTTGCCCGCCTTGACGAGCTCGGCCACTTTGTCGATGACGGCCTCCACGGTCGTGGAATACGGGATCTCATAGATCTCGATGATGTTTTCCTTCTGCAAGTGCCGCCAGCGGGCGCGCACCTTGAAGCTGCCGCGGCCGGTGCGGTAGATCTGCGCCATCTCGCTGCGGTCGTAGAGGATCTCGCCGCCGGTCGGAAAATCCGGCGCGGGCAGCGTCGAGAGCAGGTCGTGGTTCGGATCCTCGAGATAGGCGATCGTCGTGCGGCAGACCTCCTCGAGGTTGAAGCCGCAGATCTGGCTGGCCATACCGACGGCGATGCCGAGGTTTGCCGACACGAGCACGTTCGGGAAGCGCGTCGGCAGCAGCGCCGGCTCTTTCATCGAGCCGTCGTAGTTATCGACAAAGTCGACGGTGTCGCTGTCGATGTCGCCGAAGAGCTCGGCGCAGATGGACGCGAGCTTTGCCTCCGTGTAACGCGAGGCGGCATAGGACATGTCGCGCGAAAACACCTTGCCGAAGTTGCCCTTGGAGTCCACAAACGGCGTCAGCAGCGCGCCGTAGCCCTTGGACAGGCGCACCATGGTCTCATAGATCGCGGCGTCGCCGTGCGGGTTGAGGCGCATGGTCTGACCGACGATGTTGGCCGACTTCGTGCGTCCACCCGAGAGCAGGTTCATCTTGTACATCGTGTACAGCAGCTTGCGGTGGCTGGGTTTGAAGCCGTCGATCTCCGGGATCGCGCGCGAGACGATGACGCTCATCGCATACGGCATATAGTTTTGCTCCAGCGTCTCGGTGATGGGCTGGGAGATGACCTCCGCCTTGAGCCCGACGACGTTGGGATCGACTGTTTTCTTGATTTCCGGTGCTTTTTTTCTCGGCATAACGTTACCGTTCCTTTACGCAGGTTTTTCTCAGGAAATATCGGCCAGATCGAGAAACTGGCTGCCGCACTCGGCGATGTGCGCCTTGCGCCCGGCCAGATTATCGCCGAGCAGCAGATCGAACATCTGCGCCGTGCGCTCAACGTCCTCCGGCATGACGCGGATGAGCTTGCGCGTGTCGGGGTTCATGGTCGTGAGCCACATCATCTCGGGATCGTTCTCGCCGAGACCTTTCGAGCGGTTGATGTCCGCCTTCGCGCCGCCGAGACCGTCGACGATGGCCGCCTTCTCGCGGTCGGAATAGGCGAAGTAGGTCTTGCCCTTGCTCACGATCTCATACAGGGGCGACTCGGCGATGTACACATAGCCCTCGCGGATGAGCGTCGGCGCGAGCCGGTAGAGCATGGTGAGGATGAGCGTGCGGATCTGGAAGCCGTCCACGTCGGCGTCGGTGCAGATGATGACCTTGTTCCAGCGCAGGTTCTCAAGGCTGAACGCCGAGAGGTCCTTGGCCTGCTTGCTCTGCACCTCCACGCCGCAGCCGAGCACGCGCATGAGGTCGGTGATAACGTCGCTCTTAAAAATGCGCGCATAGTCGGCCTTGAGGCAGTTGAGGATCTTGCCGCGCACGGGCATGATGCCCTGAAACTCCGCATCACGCGAGAGTTTGCACGCGCCGAGTGCGGAGTCACCCTCCACGATGTAGATCTCGCGGCGCGAGACGTCCTTCGAGCGGCAGTCGACGAATTTCTGCACACGGTTGGCGAGGTCGACGCTGCCGGTAAGCTTTTTCTTGATGTTCAGGCGCGCTTTTTCCGCCGTCTCGCGGCTGCGCTTATTGATGAGCACCTGCTCCATGACGCGGTCGGCGTCGGTCTTGTGCTCGATGAAATAGATCTCCAGCTGCTCGCGGAAAAACTCCGTCATGGCCTCCTGAATGAACTTATTCGTAATGGCCTTCTTCGTCTGGTTCTCGTAGGAGGTGATGGTCGAAAAGCAGTTCGTGACCAGGATCAGGCAGTCCTGCACGTCCTGAAAGTTGATCTTGCTCTCGCTCTTTTGATACTTGCCCTGCTGCTTGATGTAGGCGTCGATGGCGGAGGTGAAGGCGCTCTTGGCCGCCTTTTCCGGCGCGCCGCCGTACTCCAGCCAGGACGAGTTGTGGTAGTATTCGATGTCGTTGACGCGGTTGGAAAAGCAAAACGCCGCCGAGATCTTCACCTTGTATTCGGGCTTATCCGCGCGGTCGCGTCCGCGGCGCTCGGTCTCCATGTAGGCCGGAGCAGTCAGGGCGTCCTCGCCAGCAAGCTCCTTGACATAGTCAAGGATACCGTCGGCGTAGCAGTAGTCCGTCGTCTCGAACGCGCCGCCGCGCTGCACGCGCAGGCGAAACGTCACGCCCTTGTTCACGACGGCCTGCCGGTGCAGCACGTCCTGGAAATAGCTCTCGGGCACGTCGATGTCCGTGAACACCTCCAGATCCGGCCGCCAGCGGATGGTCGTGCCGGTCTTTTTGCGGTCGGCCGGGGCGCTCTCCAGACCGCCGACGACCTCACCCTGCCGAAAATGCAGGCTGTACTTTTTCCCGTCGCGCCAGATGGTCACGTCCATATATTCCGAGGCGTACTGCGTGGCGCACGCACCCAGACCGTTGAGACCGAGTGAGTACTCGTAGTTCTCGCCCTCGTTGTTTTTGTACTTGCCGCCGGCGTACATCTCGCAGAAGATCAGCTCCCAGTTGTAGCGCTGCTCCTTCTCGTTCCAGTCCACCGGACAGCCGCGCCCGAGATCTTCCACCTCAATGGACTTGTCTTCGTAGCGCGTAACGGTTATAATATTGCCGAATCCCTCGCGCGCCTCGTCGATCGCGTTCGAGAGAATTTCAAACACCGCGTGCTCGCAGCCCTCCAGCCCGTCAGAGCCGAAGATGACGCTCGGACGCTTGCGCACACGCTCCGCGCCCTTGAGCATTGAGATGCTATCGTTGCCATAGGTTGTCGTTGAGGCCTTTGCCATGTCGTTGGATCCCTCTCATATCACAAGATGTGGTAGCATTGATTTCATACCTTAACCAATGTAGTATACCGTATCAAGGCCGGAAATGCAAGGAATTCCAAAAAATAGACGGGGAACGCAATTTGCGCTCCCCGCCGCCCCGGAGTCTCCGGGATCGAGCCCGCCGCTCCGGCACTTGACGCGCTCCGTACCGAACGGCCCTCCGGAGAGCCGGAGCTGCACGTCCCCGCGCGCACAGCGGCCTGCAGGCTGCCTGCAGGGGTGCGGAGGCTGCGCCGCGGTCTGTGTACCGGGGCTGCTTTCGCGGGTCTGCGTTGCTGCGTCGCGCGGCGGATCTCACGTCCGGTCTCAGTATGTGCCCGAAAGCGAGGCGCTATGCACGCGGAATTTCGCTGCGCCGTGACTAAAACCGCCGCCGACGGCATAGAATACACAGAAAAGCGAACGGAGGCTTTTCCATGTCCGGACTGAGAAAGCAGCAGCGGGCGCACCGTGCGGAGGTGCAGCGCGTGCGCACCGAGATGCTCGGCGTGCGCCGCGCGCTCGAGCAGGCCTACAACGAGTTTGACAACGTCACCGATCCCCTGCTGATGGAGGCGTGCATCTACGAGATCAATGCGCTGCGCGCAAAGTATAACTGCGCCGTGCATGATCTGAAAAATCTGACACAATAGGATGGGTTTCTTATGCCGCAATCACTCACAGACATTCTGATCGTCGTCGCCGCCGTGTTTCTCCTCTGGCTGGTCATCCGGCTGTTTCGCAAGCCGATCCGCTGGATCTTAAAACTGCTGCTCAACACAGCCATCGGCTTTGCGGCGCTGTTTGCGCTGAACTTTTTCGGCAGCGCCGTCGGCATCACGCTCGGCCTCAACTGGATCAACGCGCTCGTCATCGGCGTGGCCGGGTTTCCGGGGCTGGTGCTGCTGCTGCTCTTAAAATACCTCTTTTAGCCTACATAGGGGCGCTGCGATCCGA
>OLQV01000310.1_pt1 | contig 48937 bp, 32 predicted proteins | sample 1672371 | NCBI WGS metagenome assembly OLQV01 (sample SAMEA3136676, study PRJEB25190) | human gut metagenome
CTCTAACAGCAGGAGTGGGAAAGGGCGTGGGGAAAGAAGGTCCTGCCAAGAAGAACGCGATTCTCGAGCTGTTGGGGTTTGCTGGCAAGCGGCGGGTTTTGGCGTATGCGGGATGCGGTCTTTCGGTGCTGAACGCCGCGCTCGCCGTGATGCCCCTCGTATGCGTGTGGTTCGTGGTTCGTGACTTGGTTTTGGTGTACCCAAACTGGGACGAAGCATCATCGGCTGCGATGTGGTCTGTGCTTGCTGTGGCGTTCGCCGTGTTGGGCATCATCGTGTATTTCGGTGCGCTCATGGCCTCGCATCTGGCGGCCTTTCGCATTGCGGCAAATATGCGCAAGGCGATGGTACGTCACGTGGCGCGGATCCCCATAGGGTATTTCAGCGCGCACTCATCGGGGGAGATGCGCCGCGTGATCGACGGGTGCGCGGGCCAGACAGAAGACCTTATCGCCCACAAGCTGCCCGATTTTGTTGGCTCTTTCGCCACCCCGGTGATCTTCTTTGTCGTGGCGTTCCTGTTCGACTGGAGGATGGGACTTCTGTGCCTCGTCCCCATCGCCGTTTCCTTCGCCGCGATGTGGTGGATGATGGGCCGCGAGGATGCGAAGGGTGGCCGCCATTTCATGGAGCTTTACCAGGCGGCCCTCATGCGCATGAGTGCTGCGGCAACCGAATACGTTCGTGGTATACCCGTGGTAAAGGTATTCCAGCAGACGGTGTTTTCGTTCAAAGCATTCCACGAGGCAGTCATCGACTATCGCGACATGGCGACGAACTATACCGAGTATTGCCGACGACCCCAAGTCGTGCAGTTGGTCGCGATCAACTCGACTTTCGCGGTGCTCGTGCCTGCAGGCATTGCGCTTGCGGCCGTCGCACCTGATTTCCCGGCTTTCCTGATTGACTTCCTGTTCTATGCGTTCTTCTCGGCGATGACAACAACGATGATGTCGAAGGTCATGTATTCGTCGGAGGCCGTCATGATCGCCGAAGACGCACTGCGGCGGATGAACACGATTATGGAGGTCGCTCCCATCGACGAGGTGGAGCCTGCGGAAGCACTTCATCCGAAGGAGGCGAGCATCGAGCTTGCGGGCGTCAGCTTCTCGTATCCGGGGTCCAGGGAACCGGCGCTTTGCAACGTATCGCTTTCCGTTCCCGCCGGGGCGACGGTGGCTCTCGTCGGGCCGTCGGGCGGAGGCAAGTCGACGCTCGCGTCGCTCGTCCCGCGCTTTTGGGACGCAGATGAGGGTTCCGTTTTGGTGGGCGGGGCAGATGTGCGACGTATTCCCGCCGAGGAGCTGATGGGTGCCGTTTCCTTCGTGTTCCAAGACGATCGGTTGTTCAAGCGAAGCTTGGCGGACAACGTACGTGCGGGCCGCCCCGATGCAAGCGATGCCGAGGTGCTCGCGGCACTCCATGCGGCACAGTGCGACGACATCATCGCCAAGTTCCCCGATGGCGTGAACACCGTGGTGGGAAAAGAGGGCGTGTACCTTTCCGGGGGAGAGCGCCAGCGCATCGCGCTTGCGCGTGCCATTCTGAAAGACGCCCCAATCGTGGTTCTCGACGAAGCAACGGCGTTCGCCGACCCCGAAAACGAGGCGTTGATCCAGGCGGCTCTCGCGACACTTTGCGAAGACAAGACGGTGCTCATGATCGCGCACCGTCTATCCACCGTCGCAAATGCGGACTGCATCTTCGTCATCGATCGGGGCTCGGTCGTGGAGCAGGGTACCCACGAAGAGCTTGTCGCGCAGGGCGGGCTGTATGCGCGCATGTGGCAAGACTACCGAACCAGCGCGATGTGGAGAATCGAAGGGGGTGACAACCGTGCGGCGTAGGATTCAAGATGCTTTCGCCCTGACCGACCAGGGCATGAAGGACTTCATGCGCGGTGCCGGGTTCTGCGCGCTGGCGAACCTGATGCTGATGCTGCCCATCGTGGTGCTGTACTTCGTCGCAAGCGACTTCATCGGGTGCCTGGGCGACCCTGCTGTCTGCCTGCCCAGCATGGCACCCTACGTGGTGGGCATCGTGGCGGCACTTGCCGTGATGTTCGTCACGCAGATGTGGGAATATCGCGCGACGTACACGGTGGTGTACAAAGAAAGCGCTCGCAAGCGCATCGCCATTGCGGAGCGTTTGCGCCTGCTTCCGCTCTCGTTCTTCGGGAAGCGCGATTTGGCCGACTTGACAAGCGTTATCATGAAGGACTGCTCCGATCAGGAGCGCCTGTTCTCGCACACCATGCCGCAGATTTTCGGCATGGGCGCTTCGACGCTGGTATTCGCTGCCATGATGTTCGCGTTTGACTGGAGGCTAGCGGCATCTGCGCTCTGGCCCATTCCCGTGGCGCTCGCGGCGTTGCTTCTGACCGCGCGCGTCCAGAAGTCGCATACCGCGAAGAAGAACGCGGCGTCCCTTTCGTTCGTCGATGGGCTACAGGAATACCTTGAATGCCATCGCGAGATACGCTCGCTCAACAAGGTGGGCGCGTTTCAGAGCGATCTTGGTCGTCGCATCGATCGTTTCGAGCGAGAGAAGATCGATGCCGAGCTGGCCATGGGTGTGGCGGTGTGCTCTGCCCAAGGCTTCTTACGCCTGGGAATCGCATCCGTCATCGTGGTGGGGACGATGCTGCTCGTGACGGGACGAGTCGACTTCCTCGTGTTCTTCGTGTACCTGTTGGCGGTGACGAGGGTTTACGATCCCATCAACGTTATCTTGCAGGCCGTCGCCGAGCTGATGGACATGAGTTTGAGCCTGAAGCGCATGCGCGCCATCGAGAATGAGCCGATTCAGACAGGTAGCACCTCGTTCGAGCCTCAGGGCTATGACGTGGTCTTCGAAGACGTGGGCTTCGCATATGCCGACGGCGAGGACGTCTTGAGCAGCGTGTCGTTCACGGCGCGGGAAGGGCAGGTGACGGCGCTTGTGGGCGCGTCCGGTTCGGGCAAGAGCACAGCTGTCAAGCTCGCTTCGCGTTTTTGGGATGTAAGCTCCGGCGCGGTCTTCGTGGGCGGCGTCGACGTCTCCACTGTCGATCCGGAAACGCTGCTCTCTTCATTCTCCGAGGTGTTCCAGGACGTGGTGCTCTTTGACGGCACCGTGCGTGAGAACATTCGCCTTGGGAAGAAGAACGCTACGGACGAGGAGGTTCTCGCCGCGGCGAGGGCGGCGCGCTGCGACGAGTTCGTGGAGCGTTTGCCCAACGGCTACGACACGATGATCGGGGAAAACGGTAGCAGGCTTTCCGGCGGCGAGCGCCAGCGTATCTCGATTGCGCGCGCTCTGCTGAAAGACGCTCCGATTGTGTTGCTCGATGAAGCCACGGCTTCGCTTGACGTGGAAAACGAGACGCAGGTGCAAGCTGCTCTCTCCGAGTTGCTTCAAGGCAAGACGGTCCTCGTCATCGCGCATCGCATGCGCACGGTCGACAACGCCGACAAGATCGTCGTGCTCGAAGGCGGCCGCGTGGTGGAGCAGGGAAGTCCGGCCGAGTTACGCGAAAAGCCCGAAGGCAGGTACCGCCGCATGTTGGATCTGCAGCGCGAAAGCGACGCGTGGGCCCTCTAACGCAAAAACGATGTGAGGTGGGGCGGTCGGGTACGTGCCGAAGCCCCCACTCGGCATATCTGCGAACCGGAGGCGCAGAGGAAGTTTTGCCAGCGATATGTTTTGCCTCTTGAAATCACGGGAGCCGATTATGCGGTCGACGTCGGCATGATGCAAAAGTGCCGATCGGCCAAGTGCTTCGCTACTTGATCGCTGCTTTCGCTCACAACACCCATGGCATGAAAAACAGGATTTTACCGTCCCGTCATTCCAGTTGCGCCCAGTCTCCCTTGCCACCCCCCTATTCATCAGCTGCGGATTGCCCATAACCGTCCGGGCAATCCGCAGCGTGCGTTAACCGTCCGACGACTGCATGATTTCTAGGACGATCCCGCCGGGGTCGCGGAGGTAGAAAGCGTGGTTTCGGCCGAAGCCGTCCTGACGAAAATCGAACTCCTCTTGCGGGCATGCGCTCCACACTTCATGCGCTACCACAGGATAGCGCTCTATAGACAAAAAGCCGCATAGAGCGGAATAGACCTGAGACCCTCGTTCATTCCAAAGGGCTTAGTCGAAAGCCGGATAAGGCGCACGCCCGGATGGCTCTTTTTAAGTGAGGACAGGCTTCGAGATCGCGTGTTCTCGCCCGCTTTGACCTCAATCGCGGACACGCATCCCTGTCTCTCTACGACAAAGTCGATTTCCGCACGATTGTCGCGAGTCCAATAATGCAGCGGATAGCCAATGGCCGAAAGCTGCTGGGCAACGTAGTTTTCGGTAAGTGCGCCCACGAATGTGCCGCCGATGCCGGCGAGAATATCAGCTCGCTGAGCACCGGCTTTGGAAACGAGCAGTCCGGTATCCGCCTGATAGATTTTAAAAGACGAGGGGTTAACGAATGCCTCCAGGGGACTTTCGATTTGCCCGACGAGGCTGCAGCGCACCACAGTGCCCGACAGCACCAGCCAATCGAGAGCGTCCCCAAAGAGGGACGCGTTGCCCCCCGCTCGTACCACCTTGTATTGGAATTTACGATTCTCTTTGGCAAGCTGCTGAGGAATGGAGTCGAAACACGCGCGCGTTTTCGAGCTCAAGCGTTCATCGGCATATTTATTGGTGTCAGCAGAATACCCATCAAGAATGATACGGTGCTTTTCGGCGACATCGATGACCGACTGAACCTCAGTGTAGGTTTGGACGGCCTCGGGCATCCCGCCAACAACAAGATACTGTCGATAGAGCCCAAGCGCTTTGTCGTGAAGACTTGGAGCAAGAGGGTCCATTGATTCAAATGATGAGCGTATCTCGTCGGCCAATCGCTCGTACCCCATCGCCCAAAGAAACTCTTCGAAATCAAGCGGAGCCATTTCGATTAAATCAGTCTTTCCGACGGGAAACGAATACGACTGATGATTAATGGCAACCCCAAGGAGCGACCCGGCGGCCGCGACGTAATACTCGGGGGCATCTTCGCAAAAGTACTTAAGGGAAGTGAGCGCTTCCTCGCATGCCTGGACCTCATCGATGAACAGCAAGGTTTTGCCGGGCACGATGCGCTGCCCTGTTCGCGCCTCAATCGCGCGTACAATCGAATAGGGGTCGAGACCGCCCGAAAAGTCCGCCCGCGCCGACTGATCGTTCTCGAGATTGACGTAGACGACCGACTCGAAAAGGGTCTGCGCGTATGTTCTGAGCAGATAGGTCTTGCCGCATTGCCGAACGCCTTTGACTAACAGGGGCTTCCTATCAGCCTTGTCTCGCCATTCCTTAAGGAGTCTGTCTGCCTTGCGACGCATAAGCGACCTTTCTTATAGAATACCTTTCGACAATATTTTAACGCAGATTAATTGATTTTCGATTATTTATCTGCGTTAAAATATTTCTTGAAGTGGCTCCTCATGACTTCCCGAGAAAGACATCGAGGCTCGCGCATTACTAGATGCAGTCCTATAATAGGTGCCATTGAAAACGAACAGAGAGGAGCATCCCCGTGCTTTTCACCGACATCGATATCCTCGACGAGAATCTTGACTACCAGGCCCATCAATGGGTGGGCGTCAAGGACGGCACGATCGACTATATCGGCGACGCCGCACCTGAAAACGCTGCCGACTACGGCGAGACCTACGACGGTCGCGGTCGCCTGCTCATGCCGGCGCTCTACAATGCGCACACGCACCTGCCGATGACGCTTCTGCGCGGCTACGCGGAGAACGTGCCCCTGCAGGAATGGCTCAACAACCTCGTGTGGCCCTTCGAGGGGAAGATGACGCCCGAAGACAACTACTGGGCGACCAAACTCGCCCTTGCCGAGATGGCGCGCTACGGCTCGGTCAGCGCGTCGGACATGTACTATGCCACCGACGAGCGCGTTCAGGCGGTGGGCGAGGCCCATATGAAGATGAACGTCTGCGAGAGCGTGCTTTACTTCGAGCCGAAGCCGTTTGCGGAATACCCCATGTGCGAGAAGATGGAGCGCATCGTCAAGCAGTACCACGGCGCGCAGGACGGGCGTATCCGCGTGGACTACAATATCCATGCCGAGTATACATCCAACCCTATCACTTGTACCGATATCGGGAAGGTCGCAAAGGAAGCGGGTCTTCCCATCCATATCCACATCTCCGAGACGAAAAGCGAGCACGAGGAATGCAAGGGCCGCCACGACGGCCTCACGCCCGTGCAGTACTTCGAGAGCATCGGCGTGTTCGACGTGCCCGTAATCGCGGCGCACTGCGTGTGGGTCGACGACAAGGACATCGAGATCCTCGCCAAGCGCGGCGCGACCGTAGCCTTGAACCCTGCCTCCAACATGAAGCTTGCAAGCGGGTTCGCGCCCGTGCAGAAGCTTCTCGATGCGGGTGTGAACGTGGCGCTCGGAACCGATGGCATGGCCTCGAACAACAACCACGACCTGTTCCAGGACATGTATCTTATGGGCACGATCTACAAGGGGCATGAGCTCGATCCCGCGATCATCTCGCCCAAGCAGGTCATCGCCGCTGCCACGCGCGGGGGAGCGCTCGCTCAGGGTCGCGAGGACTGCGGGCTTGTGAAGGTGGGCATGAAGGCTGACCTCACGGTGCTCGACACGACGGGCGCTTCGTGGTGCCCCATGACGAATCCCGAGGTCAACATCGTGTTCTCGGGTCATGGCTCCGATGTCGTGCTCACCATGTGCGATGGCGAGGTGGTCTATCGCGACGGCATTTGCCCGGGTATCGATCTCGAGCAGGTGAAGGCCGAGGTCTCCGCTCGCACGAAGCGCATCATCTCCGAGCTCTAAGGCAAGCGGCTCGCAAAGCGGGAGCGCCCATCATCCGCGGCGCCAAGATGGTCGAGCACTCCGGCCACATGGTCCCCGAGGGCGGCTACGACATGATCCCGAAGTACGTCTTCGACGGCTGCCTACTCGCAGGCGAGACCGCGGGGCTGTGCATGAACATGGACTACCAGGTGCGCGGCATGGACTTCGCCGTGGCGTCCGGCCAGATGGCGGCCAAGGCGGCCGTCGAGGCCCTCGACACGGTCAACGTCGACGAGGCTCTGTCCGTCAACAAGTACGAGGTCGACGAGGAGACCCCGCACATCGTGCTGGCCGAAGACTTGAAGAGCTCCCCTCGGGGAGCTCTTCTCGTTAATGACTCCAGTCTGGCGCGCGCGTTGCGGGCGGCTGTGAACGTGCGGCCGCCCGCTTTTTTGCATATGCCACGCTTGTTGGCTATGCCGCCAAATCACGGGAATAGAAGTAGTCGTAGATTTGCTTAATACAGCCGCTCAGTACGTCGTCGGGATAACTCGATTCGGGTAATTTATATGCTTCGTCACGCACGATGGTCCATACCTGGCTGCAGGTCTCTTCTTTTTCGGTCCAGTGGACCATCTCGCTCAGGCGTTTCTCGATTGCCTCCACCATTTCGATGCACACGTTCTTGACCTTGCGAATTTCAGATGGGGTGAGCGTGTCTTTGAACAGCATTTCGAACACGGTCATTTGTTGCTGGTTTTGGAAGCCCTCGCGTACCCATTCGCGCTGCTTTTCGTCCAAATCCTCTGAAAGCTTCATCAGGTCGTTGAACGTTTTCTCGATAAGCGCCTTGTCTTGCTCTTTGTTGTAGGCTCTGATGATTTCCTCGTAACGCTTATAGAAGTCGATGCGCAACGGGTTGTCCGCAAGCGCCAGCTCAAGCCGCTCTTCTATAACGCTGCGAAGGTCGCTTATAATCAGGTGCTTTTGCTTTGCCCGTGCGAATTCCTGCCCTAAGCGGTCGAAGTCTATGCCGCTTATGTCGAAGCGGGTGCCCTCCTTTGCTTGCTCGGTAGTTTTGCCTATCTCGACATGCTCGCTTACGATGTCGCGCACCTGCCGCATGAGCTCGGTAGTATCGGCCGTTGCGCGTCGCTGATTTATCTGGTTGTACACTGCCCGTACCGCATCGCGCCGACAGGCTAAATCTTCGCCGACCTCCGTTCTCGTCACGAAGCGATAGAGCTTGAAGAGCATGCGGCACATGATGCCGAAGCGCTTTTTGACCTCGTCGGTGGCGCTCATCGCATCGGCAGCGTCTTTAATGGCATCGAGCTTCCCGAAACCGCAGGCTGCGAGCAACGTTTCCAGGTCGAAGCCCCGCTCGTTCATGAAGGAAACTATCTGTTTCGTTAGCTCCCTGATGTGGTTGATAAGCTCGTCTTTGTCGATTACTACGTCTTCAGGGTCGCCACCGCCATCTGGATTGCGCGTATAGTCGGCCAGAGCTTGGCGCAGTGCCTTTACCACGCCCACGTAGTCTACGATAAGCCCGTTGCTCTTCCCCTTGGCGACGCGGTTCGCGCGAGCTATGGCTTGCATGAGGTTGTGCGCCTTCAGGGGCTTGTCGAAGTACATTACTGAAAGAGGCTTCACATCGAAGCCGGTAAGCCACATGGCGCAGACGAACACGATGCGGAAGGGGTTGTCTGCATCCTTGAATTCGTCGTCGAGGTTGCGTTCCTCCATTTTGCGCCGATGCGGCTCGATGTCTAAGCCCCACGCGCGAAAACGAGCGACCTCGTTTTGTTCCTGGCTTATCACCACGGCCATCTCGGTGGATTCCATCCAGGCAATCTTGCGTTGTTGTTCAAGGGCTTCCTGTTGGCCCATGCTCTTGAGCTTGTCCTTTTCACGGGCGATGGCGCGCGCCCATTCCTCTTGCACGTAGTTGTACATCATCACGCAGGTGACCTTGTTTACGCAGATGAACATAGCCTTGCCGCTTTCCCAAATGCCAGTGTAATGCGCCACGAAGTCGCGTGCGATAGCACACAGGCGCGGTTCGGACATCATGATATGGATGCCATGCGAGAGCTGACCCTTTACCTTGTCCACTTGATCGGGGTCAAGGTCGGCGTCCTCGACGGCCTGCAAGAGCTCGTCGTTGATTTCGGGGTTCTCAATTGAAAGGCGATCGGAGCGGTTTTCGTAGAATAAGGGCACCGTCGCTCCATCCGCCACGGCGCGACCGAAATCGTACACCGACACGTACCCGCCGAACGTGCGGGCCGTAAGCTGATCGTCGGACAGCAACGGCGTTCCGGTGAAACCCATTTTCGAGGCGGTAGGCAGCAAGCGAGCCATGTTCTCGGCAAAAATGCCATTGTTCGAACGATGAGCTTCGTCCGAGAAGACCACGATATCGTGGTCCGGAATAATAGGCTTAGTCTCCGTCTGGTTGAACTTTTGAATAAGGGAGAAGATATATGACGGATTGCCCTTAAGCTTTTCCGCAAGATCAACCCCGCTTGCCGCTCGGCAGCGTGCTGCGGGTATTCCTGCCAGGCACCCGCAACTCTCAAACGTCTCGCTGATCTGCTTGTTCAGCTCTTCGCGATCGGTCAGTATCAGGAAGGTGGGTGACCCGGGCTGCGTGCGCCTGATTTTTTCGGCGAGAAAAACCATGGAATAGCTTTTGCCCGATCCTTGCGTATGCCAAAAAACGCCCAGCTTTCCATCGTTGAGCTTGCGGTTCTTGTATGCCTCAAGCGCTTCGTTCACGCCTAGATACTGGTGGTTGCGCGCCATGATCTTCGCTGCTGGCGTGTCGAAATGGTCGAACAGAATGAAGTTTTGGAACAGGTCTAACAATGCTTCACGGTCGCACATTCCGCGCAGCATGGTTTCCAGGCTTACGCTGCCAGCATCTTCTTCGCTCAGGCGCTTCCATTCGTTGAAGAACTCATAAGGGCTGCCCAGTGTGCCAACGCGTGACCTCAGGCCGTTAGAGAGGATAACGAATGCGTTGAAGTGGAATATCTGCGGCACGGTGTCCTGGTAGTCGGTGTAGTTGTCGTTGTAGGCGCCGCGAATGTCCTTGTCGTGGCGCTTGAATTCCATGAATACCAAAGGGATGCCATTTACAAACCCAACCAGGTCGCATCGGCGGCGATGCAAAGGGCCGTGTACCCACAACTCCTCAGCAGCTACGAAGCGGTTCATCTTTGGGTGATCGAAGTCGAATACTTGGGCGAGTTCGGTGCGTGGTGCGCCGTTTGCATCGAGTTTCCTTACGGGAATGCCGTCGCGCAGCATTTTGTACTTGGCCTCGTTGGTCTGCAACAGGGAATCGCCTACGAACGCTTGAGAAAGCGTTTTGATCGCCTCAGCAGCATCGGCTTCGTCCATCCACTCGTTAAGTTCGAACAGGGCATATTCAAGATCGCGTTTGAGCAGCACGTCGCGGTAGCTCTCGCGCCCGAGCGTGCCCGCACACCCCAGCTCTTCCTCGTCGAAACAGTAATGAACTTCCCATCCCATGCTCGCCAAAAGCTCGCCTGCGGGCTTCTGCACGGCTTCTTCCTCTGAGTATCGGTTCTTTGCCATGGCGCGCTCCTAGATTCTCGCCTGCAAATCCTCCGGCGTGGGCAAGTATTTTATGTACTCCTCGGGCAGCACGTCCCCCAGCCTATACTCGCTTACCCCGATGGGCGCATTGACGTCCTTAAGCGAGTATTCGGCCACTGTGTCGTTCTTTTCCTTGCATAAGAGGAGCCCGATGGTGGGGTTGTCGTGCTCGCCGGCCAGCTCGCCGTCCACTGCAGCAACGTAGAAGCTGAGCTGCCCGGTGAACTCGGGCTTGAACTTATCGTTTTTAAGCTCGATGACCACGTAACAACGCAGTTTGGTGTTATAGAAGAGCAGATCGATGTAGAAATCTTCGCCTCCTACCATTAGGTGGTACTGCCGGCCCATGAACGCAAAGCCTGTGCCCAGCTCAAGCAGCAGGTTGGTCACGTTGGTAACCATCTGCTCTTCGATGTCGTGTTCCTGCTGGCCTTGTTTAGCGGTGATGAAGTTGAAGATGTAAGGGTCTTTGAGCGCCTGCTGGGCAAGCTCGCTGTCGGGCGCAGGCAGGGTACGCGTGAAATTGCTCACCTTGCCCGAAAGCACCTGCCGTTCATAGAGTTTGAGGTCGATTTGGTGGTCGAGAACAGCTCGGGACCAGCCGTTCTCTATGGTTTGCTCAACGTACCATTCGCGTCGCTCTCCCGGTTCGGTCTTATCGAGCAATAGCATGACGTGACCCCACGGAATTGTGCAGCAGTTGCTGCACAATTCGATACCGACTTCACGGTTGAACTTTGCCATGTATTTAAGGCTGCGAGCCGAGAAGCCTTTTATCTGGGGGAAAGCGGTTCTAATGTCTCGCGAAAGCGAGTCTATGTATTTGTTGCCCCATTCGGCGTGGGCATTGAGCTCGGCACCGATATTCCAGTACATCCTGACGAGCTCGGCGTTGGCGCTCTGCGTCGCACGAACTCGCGCTCGTTCGACGATATCGACAATGCGTTCGAGCGCATCTTTATAGTCGTTCGTGTTTACCAGCATGGTTATACCTCGATTTCCCCGGACATGAGTTTGGGTAGCAGCCGGTCGCGCGCCTCGCGAGCAGCGACGATTTGCTGTTGAGCAAGGGCTATCTTGTCGAACATGGGTTTAACGACCTCAGCATAACGCTTCATGAGCGCCGTTGCGGGCAGAAGGGCAACGGCTCGAGGCAGAGATTCGGGCCTCAAATGTTTAATCTTGGTACCATTGGCAAGCGGTGAAATCAATGCAGACAAACGCCCGTATTGCAGCAACGCATAAACGAACAATCTTGGCACTCCCTCACGAGGAGAGAGTTTTACGAGGTCGGCAGAAATGACACTATCCGTCGGAACGCACGGCAACAGAGCCGCGTAGCCCGCCAAGCCCGTTGCCTGCTCCGTAAGGCCCATGACAACGTCGCCCTGACAAACCGTTTGGTCAGGGCGCGCTTTGCCCGAGAACGGCTTTTCATAGCCGAAACGGAATCCGCCAAAAGGAGTCAGGTTGCCAAGATTGATGAGGGTTCGGTTGCCAGCAACGATTTGATCGCTAGAATACGAGCAGCCGCGGACTACGTCCGCCAAATCAAGCAGTGACCCCTTCGTCCAGCCTTCGGGTATGCCGTTGTGGATGGGGGTGGTTTCATGGCCGGGGAAGCGCAGGTCGACGAACCATTCTTTGTACAGGCGCTGAGCCGCCTCTTCCAGCAGCTTTATCTGCCTGCGGTTGTTCTCGATGAGCTTGTCGTACGCCGAAAGCACCCCAGCGATGCGACGCTGGACGGGCAGGGACGGCAAACGAAGCGGGAACTCGGGAAATGTTGCTATCGGTATGCGATTCACTGTTGCGCCGAGAACCGTACGCGAAGCTATCGCGGCTTTCCAAGCAGGCGATTGCGTATAGTAATACAGAAAGCGAGCATCGATTGCCGAGGGGTCGGGGCGCATAATCGCCATGCGCCGCCCCAGGCATCCTTCAAAACCGGCGGGAATTCTGGCATACGATTCAAGATTCGCCTCATACGAGAAGACGACGTCATTTTCCTGCGGGGTTACTCGTTTTGTCCATTTGGGGTAGTTTTCATATGATATGCGCTTACTGTTTTCATAATCGATGCTACCGTCGGAACGAATACTGGGAATGCCCAGGTAAATTGGTCCATCATTGCTTTGAGGAGGCGTTGCGTGAGGTCCATCGAATACCTCACATACATCGCCAACCGTGCACCGCTTCCATTCACTCATAGCCCCAGCTCCTGAAAATTGCGGGTGATGGTTGCCATGAGCTCATTGCTCTCGGTTTGCAGGCGGGCAAGTTCCTCCTGGATTTCGCCCATGCGTTCGTGGAAGTCCACGCCGTCATCCTCCACGGGCGGCACGCCTACGTAGGCGCCGGGCGTAAGGCTCCAGGAGCTTTTGTCGGCGGGGGCATCGCCCTGAATCCTTCTTGCTAGCCACCTTGCACAAACCCGGCACGTCGGCGTACTCGCCTTCGCCGAATTTCTCTACCAACCATACGGCTTCGCCGACTTCGGTAGCGGCGGCTTCAAGCTGCGCTGCAACCGCGGCAAGCTCCTCGCGGCGCTTTTTCTGCTGACGCTTGGGCAATGTCTCAACCTCAGCTTTGGCATCGGCCTTCTGACCTTCGATAGCCGTGAGCATAGCTGCGTGCGCAGCTGCGAAATCCTCAACGCCGCACACATTCGAAAGCTTCTTAGCCGCTTCGCCCGCAAACAGCACGGCAAGCTCGGTGCACCGAGCCTTGTAAGCGCCTAGCAGCTTGCGATATTTCTCCTGCTCGCCGCGATAGAGCCACACGATAGCGGTAAGATTTTTCAGCTGCCAGGGCGTCCACTCGTTCAGCGTGGTGCTTACCGCGGTGTGGTAGCGCTGCGCGTCAATGAACAGCACTTTGTCGCGAATGGCCTGCGGTTTGTCCTTATCGAAGAACCACAGCGTGCACGGCAGGCTTTTGGTGTAGAAGAAGTTGTTGCCCACGTACAGCATCACGTCCACCGCGCTCGCTTCCACAAGCGCGCGGCGTTGGGCGCGCTCGGCGTTGGAGTCGGTGGCGGAACTTGCCATAACAAAGCCCGCACGACCGTGGTCGTTCAGATACGAATAGAAGTAGTTGATCCACAGGTAGTTGGCACCGCTTGTGGACACCTCGTGCTTCTTGTTTTCCTTGGGAGCGCCCAAAGGCAAGCGGCCCGCGTCTACCGCGGCCGACCACTTTACCTTATCCACGTTGAAGGGCGGGTTTGCGGCCACGTAATCGCACGCACCCTCAAGCGCATGCGCGTCGTGGTAGAAGCTGTTGGCCTCGTCCCCGCTTTTGATGTTGCCCTGCATGCCGTGAACCGCCATGTTCATAAGGCACAGCTTGGCGTTGTAGTCCACTTTCTCTTGCCCGTAGAACATCATGGACTGCGCAGGGTTTCCGCCCTGTTCGCGCACGTAGTCGCTTGCCGATACGAACATGCCACCGCTGCCGCAGGCTGGGTCCAGCATGGTGCCGCGCACAGGCTCGATTACATTCATGATCATGCGCACGAGCGACTTGGGAGTGAAGAACACGCCGTCGTCGCTTGCCACGGCGGGCGCGAACTTGCCCAGGAAGTACTCGTATATGCGCCCGATGATGTCGTCGCCCTCTTCGTCGAGTGCCGGGTTGTTGAAAATGCGGATAACGCTTGCCAGAAGTTCGTTGCCAAGCTCGGTATAAGTATTAGGCAAAACGCCCGCCAAGCTGGGGTTGAGGCGGGCAATGGCATCCATAGCCGCGTTCACGGCACGGCCGATGTCTGCCTGCGCAGGAAGGTTCAACAGGTAGTCGTAGCGAGCCTCTTTTGGAATGAACATGGCTCCCTTAGCCGTGTAGTCCTGTGGTTCCTTAGGCGGCTTGCGACCTTCGATGAGCGCACGTTCGGCATCTATCTGCGCATCGGCGCGCTTGAAGCGGCCCCAGGCGTAGCGCAGGAAAATAAGTCCCAGCACCGGCATGCAATACTGTTGGCTGGTGAGCTTTGAATTGGCGCGAAGCTCGTCGGCAGCTTCCCACAGTTCGTCTTCAATCTTTTTGATGTCGGCCATGCTAGTTGTCCTTTTCCGCAAGGTGCTCGATGAGGCTCATCTTCACAAGCGAGGTGAAGCTCACACCCGAAAGTTCGGCGGCCTGTTTGGCTATATCGCGCATGTTCTTGGGTATGCGAACCGTCACGGCCACGTTCTCGCCCCCGACTAGATAGGTTTTGAGTTCGCTTTTCGTAACGTTTCCATCGATAAGATCTGTGTACTTCACGGCGCCTCCTTGCTTGCATGATGCAATACAATTATTGAGATGTATTCTAACAGATAGGTTGACAGGGAAATTGCAGGGATTGGGAAGGCAGGGCCAGAAGCGGGCGGCTGCGAATGCACGTCCGCCCGCTTCTTGTCGGTCTTCACTCCTAAAGAGCGAAAACGGCTTGATTTGCGCTGCGGCTCCGAATCTGCTCCGAAATCTACTCCGAAAATCTGTACTCGCGATTTCTGGCCTGACCTTCAGCCTGGGTCGTCCCGGCTGCTATCATCTCGCGCAGAATCTGGATTGTTCGCGCCACCTTCGATCCGATTGCATCTGCTATACCTGATGGTTTTGACGGTCCGTTCGTCATCAGATACTCCACGATTGCATGCTTATTCTCCAGAGTCTTCCCAGCTCGCGCGTCCTTTTCGCTTTGCGTGGAATCTGATGATTATCATCAGATTCCGCTTTCAAGGGCTGCGTGAGCGTCGTTGGCATACTTGCTGCGGCCGCCATCGCTAAGGCACGACATCGCGTTCGCCCATAAGAAACGTACTCGCGGCGAAGAGTCTGGAAAGTTGCGTGCGAGAAGGAAACGGCATGGCGCGGATCGACGTGGACGATTTGAGGGATTACCTGCTGGATTACTGCGGGACGGCCGCGTTTCGGGTTTCCCGCGGCGCTTGCCGACGCGGCCGAGATTGAGCGTGCGAGCGGACTGGAGCTGTGCGGCATCGCACAGCGGCTCGGCGTCGACCCAGAGATCTCGCGCTTCGATGCCACCCAAACCGGCCTCCAACATGAAAGGATGGGCTGTATCGAAGTCACTTTTCAAGCAGTAGCGACTGCTTTTGCCAGCGCGTAAGTTAGACGTGAATTTGGTTGGCTTGATTTTGAAGGCTTTGCTTCGAATTCAAGATAGGAACCTTGCGCAGTTCGCTGATATTTCTGTTTGCATCCTTTCCGCGATGTCGTCGATTCCTAAAACCTTTTGCAGTCTAGCTTCCTCGATGACCGATGCGAGTACTTGGGGAACCATTCGAGCCATGGTCTCGAATTGCTCGCATAGCGTATCGGCTCCTATGTCTAGTTCCTCAAGGCGGCAGCTTACCGCCATCTTCTCAACATGCTTCTTCTTTAGCATTCCGAATCTATTCTCGCCGCCTATGGACAAAGCGGTGCGAGGTGGCTTTCGTGCCGAGGGGGCAAGCGAGCGATATGGTGCGATTGAAGCAACGTCGTAGAGAGGAGCGAGCCTTATGTCATCCGGTGCGACGAGCAGGAGCGAGTGATTTTTTGCGTGGGCGTCCGTTGCCCCTATAAGATAATTGAAAAAGATTATTTCCTGGCAGCCAGCAAGGGACCATCGGCCTTGCGTTTCTTCGGCATCGATCCATGCGGCAGCGGCGTTGTCTCAAACTGCCGCGAGTTTTGATTCGATATCTGCGCTCGAGACCGACGGGAATGGACGCGGAAAGAGGAACACCCTCGTAATGAGACTGTCATTTTTCACCGCATCCGTCAAGTTTCCAAATGTCAGCAAGCTCGAACGTGGGAACAAGGGGCGCTTCCAAATCGTCAGGTTGCTTGATGGCGGCAGGGGAGCCTTTCAGGTCGACTGACATATCGAGTCCAAGGGCGGCGAGGATCTTAAGGTAGTTCTCGAGCCCGAAATTCCTGCTTTCTCCCTGCTCAAGGGCATATATCGTTCTTGTTCCGATACCGGTTTCGGAGGAAAGCTCGGCGCGGGACACCCCTTTTTCCTCGCGAACCCTGCGTACGATGCTTCCGGCGGATTGCGCGCTCCTCACTTTGCCCATGCTGTGCCTCTCTTCGTGTCATTAATGCCGTATATGGCAATACTTTTAAGTAGATGGGAGTCTCTGACTTTTGCGGAAGATGCTCCTTGAATATGCTCGGCTCTCTTGTCGCGGAAAGTCGAATTGTGCCCGCTGGGCTCAACTAAAAACTATTCGGGAAAGTGGGCGGAGCTGATTTCGGGCTATGCAGCTCCAGCCTTCGCATAAAGAATGCGGTGCGAAAGTCGAGGCTTAACCAACTGCGGCGAAGTCCCCAGGAACCGCATTGGGAGCCCGTGGGATGCGGGTTGGGCGCGAGATGTTGAGAAACCTCGGCTGTCTTCGAAAACCAAGCACGGCCCGGTGCCGCCTCAGTTCTTCGCGACGTGCGCGACCCTCGATTCGCCCGCCTTCACTTCACAGCGCCATCCCCCTGGCTTCCCCCGCTTGCGGCTTTCCGCCCGCCTCGGCGAGGGCTCTCCTCTCCGGGAATGTCGCCCTCGCCCGGCGATTGGCGGCCCTGTTCGTCGAGTCGCGTCTCTTGCAGCAGGTCATGGGCGGCTTCCGGGCTTTTGAAGCGGATGCTGCAGTCGTCTTTCCTGGGAAACGCGAGCAGGGGAAGCGTTCCGTACCAGACGGTTTCCTCGTCGAAAACCGCCAGCCCCGCATGGGCTGTCGAGGCGGCAGCATGCACCGTTGCCCCCATCTTCTCGAGCGCGCCGGCAATCTCCGGGGCGGGGCTTCCCGCGAGCGTGCACGAAACGCGCAGGCCTCTTGCGATAGCATCCGACAGCGACGCCCCCAAAAGCTCGATGGTCTTTCGCGACGTGCGCAGCGCAACGATCGCGACCGAAGAAGACGCCGCGCGGATGTCCTCGGCGAGCATTCGCACGGCGTCGCCGGCCGTGACGAATTCCGCGCGCTCTTCTTCGCGTCCCGGTTGCGCCAGCTCGACTTCATACCCGAGCTTCGCGTACGTTTTCAGCCTCTTTTTGTGCATGCGCTCCAACATGGGGACGCTCGAATCCACGTAATCCCAGATGGTGACCTGGTTCTTCCCCTCGTGGGTCCGATGCAGGCGCCCTGCTTGCTGGGTCACGTTGCCATCCCACGATATGGGCGTCGTCAGGAACAGCGCGTCGAGCTTCGAGAAGTCGAAGCCCTCGCCAAGGTAGCCCTCCGTCGCGACGATGATGGAAGGCCCTTCCGCCTCTTCGCGGGTTGCCTCCGCAATCAGCTTGCGCCGCGCGGCGGCGGTCCCTTCCCCGATCAAAAGGTGGACGGTACGGCCTTCGCCCGAGATGAGGCGCGCCAGTCTGCGCGCGTGCTCTTTGCGCTTCGTGAGCACGAGAGGGGTGCCGCCGCGCCTCGCCACCTCCACGACATCGGTCGCGATGAGCCGGTTTCGCGCCTCGTTGGCGCACAGCTTGTCAAGAATCTGGTTGTACGACGCCCCGTCGCCGCAGCCCGGCACCCGAACCCTCGTGAACACGGGGCGCAGGATGCGCTTGAAGCCCTGCTGCGCCGCCTGCTCCTTCGGGTCGATGGTGCACCGGATCGGGCCGCAGAGCATGTAGAGCGCGCAATCGAGCCCGTCGGAGCGCTTCGGCGTCGCCGACAGGCCGAAGATGCGCCGCGCGGGCGTCGCCTTCAGAATCATCTCGAGGTGCGAAGCCGCGGCATGATGGCATTCGTCGCAGATCACCAGGCCGTAGCTCTTCACGATTCCCTTCGCGCGCGGCTCGCCCGTGTCGGGGTCCTTCTCGATGAGGGCTTGGGACGTGGCGATGTCGATTATTCCCGATATCTTTTTCTTGCCGGCTCCGATTTGCCCTACGACGAGGCGCTTTCGCTTGCTTGGCTTTCCGGAAGGGGTCAGAAGCGGCCCGTCCGGGTGCTCGACGCTAAGGAACTCGGACAGCTTTTCGGCCCATTGGGAAACGAGCGCGCAGCGCGGCACGATGACGAGCGCCGGCAGCCGAAGGCGCGAGATGAGGTACGCCCCGATCACGGTTTTGCCGAACCCAGTGGGCGCTGATAGGATTCCGTCGTCGTGTTCGAGCATCCGCTCGGCGGCCTTTTCCTGTTCCGGCCGAAGCAGCCCTTTGAACTGGGCGGATATGGCGGGACCCGCGTACCTTTCGTCGTGCAGTCGAAAGCTTGCGTCGGCGTCGCTTAGAATCTTCAGGAGCCTGCGCTTGCAGCCGCGCGGAAGAGCAATGAACCCTTCGTGCTCCTCGCCGAGGCATATCACGCGCTGCTTCCCGTAAACCGACTGGTGCATGGCTTGCGCGCGGAAGAAATCGGGGTTCGCGAACGCCGCGGCCCGCTTGACCGCGTTCGCGGCTTCGGCGGAAAGGGCCGACTCGGGAACGTAGATCATGTCGGACTCGACGATGTCGAGGAACCCCGTGAAGCTCTCGCGCGAAAGCGGCTTCTCGGCGCGCCCCTTCCAAGGGATGCCGTGCTCGTCCTGGAGGCTCCCGAGAGGCGCTCCCGCATGCGAGTCGACGACCGCGCGGGCCGCTTCCTCGCTCAATTTGCCGACCTTCGACAGGAAGAGCCATTGGTCGGGGTAGGGGCGAAGCTGCTCGTCGACGAAGACGCTGTTGCCGCGGCGCTGCGCCCGACCCTGGAAGGGCGCGGCGATCAGGTTTCCGAACCCTCCTTCGGGAATGGTCGTTTGAGCAGGGAACATGCGGTCGTAAGCATCGAATCCGACCGATTTCGCATGCGCCATCGCCTCCGAGATGAGCGCGCTGCCGAAGTCGCGGGCGAGCTTCGCGCTTACGGGGCACTCGAAGAAGAACCAGATGTGGCAGCCGTTGCCCGAGCGCGACCGCTCCACGCTTGCCTGCAGGCCGTGCGACTTCGCGGCCTCTCTGACGGCGCGCGCGGCGTCTTGCCACTCGCCCTCGTCGAAATCCATGACGAGAAGCGACGTGGTCGAGTCCTCGTTGAGCACGTAAAGGCCGAAAACGTCGCGGAACCGGTCGTCCAGGCCCTTGAAATGGCTGATGATCGTGGAGTCCGTCAAGGGCGCGAACGCCTGCTTCTCGCAAAGGGAGCACTTCGTATGCGCGTTCTCGACGCGAGGGCACACCCCGCGCTTCCATTCGTTTTCGCAGGCGGGGACGTAGCCGATGCCGCCGTCTTTCCTGCGGAATCCGTGCGCATGGACGTCGGGCCTTCCTTTGAAGAGCGACCTGAACAGCGCAATCTTCTCGTGCGCCGGGCTTTGCGATGTGACGAGGCCGCGCGACCTCGCGGTTTCGTTGACCGCGGAGGCGGCTTCGAGCCAGAGCCGCTGTTCGACGTAGCGCTCCTCGGCTTCGGCGGCGTTGCCGCTTGCGCGTCTGCAAACGATTGCGGCGTCGCGACCGGTCGTCGGGACAGGCTCGATCGTCTTGACCGAGACATAGAGCTCGTTGTTGAAAAACGCGTACTTCGGGAACGGCTGCTTCATGGCCTTGCCTTCCGTTTTGCCTGGTCGTTGACTTTGGGTGAAGGCGTTGTTGGGGGAATGATACCACGGGGCGCGCCTCGGCGGTGCTGCGCTACGCCTGTCTCGGTGCCGGTTTTCAGCGGATTTTTGCGGGCGTTTTGGCGGGATTGGGTGGGGGAATTGGGTCCGAGGCAGATTTCGGGCGGCCTGGTGCGACTTTTGGGCTTGCGAACGGTTTTCCGCTCGAACCGTAGGCAACCACGCGTCCCGTAAGAACCGCGACCAGGTAAAACGCGGGCGGGCGTCCCGAAGCCGCGCGATGGTGCGGGTCGAAACCGTTCGCAACCTCTGAAAAAATCACACGGCGTCGTCCTGGCCGCCTGGTGGCGATTCTCACTTCCACGGAGCTCCCCGTGGCGGTTTTGGCCGGTGCGCTTCTTCTGGGGGAGAAAGTGACGCCCCTGATCGCGGGCGGCGTCGTTGTAATCGTGGGGGCGATTGCCCTGGTGCAGCTGGTCGACCGTCGGACGAGAAAGGCCGGCCAGGCTTCATGCGCCGTTTAGTCGATGGCGGGATCGGCCGTGCCAACGGCTCTGGGTGCAGTTTATGGATCTGTGACCTGGTGCTCGAAGATGCGCAGATTATCCTCGGCCCCCAGCTCTCCCTTCCGTAGACGCCTCGTCTTCCCGCTGCTTCACCTTCCGATAGCGTGTTGCACGTGCGGCGCCGACCTTCTCGATGAATCCCTCGGCTTGCAGCTTCTGCAAGATTCGCTCGGTCGTCCGCTGGCTTACGGTAGGGTTGTCCTCGAGGATTTCCCTCTTGCTCGCCGATCCCGGCAAGCTGTTGAAGTAACGGCGCAGGGAATCTTCACCGGTCTCTGCGCGCAGCAATGTCTCTAAATGCGCACTGAGCTTCTCGTAGCACGCCGAGATAACGCCCAGCATGTAGACGACGAAGGGGCCGTAGTCATTTTTGCCTTCGCTCCACCCAACTGAACTCGCCGCGAGAACTTCGTAATAGGTTTCCTTGGTCGCCTCGATTTCCGATTCCACTGACACGTATTTGCCTACGGTGTACCCATTTCGGTACATAAGCAGAAGCGTGATGAGCCGGCTCATGCGCCCGTTGCCGTCGTTGAAAGGGTGAATACTCACGAAGTCGAAGGCGAACACCAGGCTCGTCAGCAGCGGGTCGAAGGTCGCACGGGCGATTTGGCGTCGGTATTCTTCGCAAATCCGTTCGATTGCGAACGGCGTGGCGGCGGCGCTTGTTGGGCGGAATCGGGCGACGAGCTCGCCGGTTTCGGAGCGCTCCGCGATGACGTTGTCGGAATCCTTGAACTTCCCTGCGAACGAAATCCCCGTATATCGGAAGAGGTCGCGATGCAGTTGGAGAATCACGTTCGGCGTTATCGGGATGTCGTCGTGCTGCGTGTGGATTATGTCGAGCACGTAACGGTACCCCGCGATTTCTCGTTCGTCGCGGGTTCGCGGTTGGGCTTCGTCTCGCACGAGTTCGCGCAGGCGCTTGTCGGTCGTCGAGATGTTCTCGATGCGGTTCGATGCGCCTGTCGACTGGATCTTCGCCCTATCGCACAGCCTCGACAGCGTTTCCGGGCGAGTGCCGCTGAGGAGCCGTTGCTCGCCTTGACGCTGCTTGACCACGCCGAGTGCCGATACGATTTCGGGGGTCATCAGCTTTCTTAAGATGTTCTCGTAATCGAATTGCATCGTCCGTATCCTCGCCACGCAGTAAGTATCTTAGTCATTATAACGAAAATGGCTAAGATACTTACTGCGTGGCGAGGATATACCAAAGATTGTCAGATGCTAAGGGGCAAAGAGCTCACGCTTGCGTTTGTCGGGGAGTGATGCTGGACCTTACCGACGTACTTCCCTCTAGGCGCTTGCTGCGCGAAGCGTTAGTTGCCCGATTCGCCCGAGCCGTTCCCGTTAATGTAGTCGATTAGCTCGGAGCGCTTGTGGATTCCGATCTTCTCGTACACATGGCGGATGTGGGTGTTCACCGTGTAGGGAGAGATGACGAGCTTTTTTGCCACGTTGTCCGTCGTGAAGCCGCGCGCGATGAGCATGACGATCTCCGTCTCGCGGGCGGAAAGGGAGAACTCCTTCGCCAGTTCCTTGATGCGCTGCTCCTGAAGCGATTCGGTTGCCGGTGGCGCCATGAGCTTGGTGATGTTGTATTCCTGTCGAACGAGCGGGATGATGATCGCGGAGAGGATGCAGACGAAGATGATTGCCGTGGGGGTGGTCGCCACAAGTGCGAACGACGGGTTCGCCTCGTAGATCAGGGCGAGCGTGTTGCCCGCCGCGATTCCAAGGCGGATGAACGCCCCGCTGAATCCGAACGCGATTCCGATGGGCACATAGCCTTTCATTCCCAAAACGCCGAAGTACATGATAAGCAGCACCTCGAAGATGGCGACGACCGCCAATACGAGGAAGAACGAGGGAACGTAGAATTGCTCGCCCGTGATGAACAGGGCGAACGCGATGACGATGAACGCGATCACGGCGGCGACGAGCGCGAAGAGCCACGACTCTGTCACGCAGTCGTCGAGGAGCTGCACTCCGATGAAGGCGTCGTGGAGAAACCACAGGTTGTAGTGCCACGCAAGAAGCAGGGCGAAGTCGACGAATCTGCACGCCGATGTCAGCGGATTTCTTTTCGATTGCGTCGATTTCGGGGCAGCTTCCTTGGTTGTCATATGGGGCCCCCTTGGCCCGTGTCGGACAGCAGGCAATGCGTTCCGTTTTGCCTTAAGAAGGCGTAAAGGGCAAAAGCCCGCAAGACGCATCTTTAGTCTTATTTCGAGAAAATGGCGACGTTTACGAGCAAGGCCATGTGAGTTTTTCAGATTATGGCGCTTGAGGGATAATTCCCATCGAGATGCTAGGTTGAATGTGCGGGCGCCTAAGCCTAGGCTTGGAGTCGAACCAAAGGTGCGGGACGTCGGGTGGCTCGTTCCGCTATTCTGTCCCACTTCGACCGGCGGGACGGCCGAATCAACGGGTTGCGGCCAGCGCGTCGCAACGGCAAATGGAAAGGATTCTCATGAACGTGTTCATTCCCGATGGCCGCATCGACCAGTTCATTCTCGAAGACATGCCCTATATCGATCTTACGACCGAAGTCCTTGGCATCGGCGAGGAACCGGGGGAAATCGAGTACTTCACGCGCGAAGAGTGCGTGCTCGCCGGTGTGGAGGAGGCCGCCCGCGTGCTCGGAAAGACGGGCGCGTGCGTCATCTGGTCGCGTCGTTCGGGGGAGCGCCTCGTTGCGGGCGAGCCGTTCCTTCGTGCGGATGGCTCGGCGGCGGCGCTGCATATGGCGTGGAAGGTGTCGCTCAACCTGTGCGACCACCTGTCGGGCGTAGCGACCAAGACGCGCGCGATCGTGGACGCGGCGCACAGCGCGAACCCTGCATGCGAGGTGCTCACTACGCGCAAAAGCATGCCGGGCGTGAAAGACTTGCTCACGAAAGCGGTCACCTGCGGCGGCGCCTTCCCACACCGTTTAGGCGCGTCCGAGACCGTGCTCGTGTTCGACCACCACATCACCTTCATGGGCGGCTTCGAGGCGTTCCTGGACGCGCTTCCCGCCCTTCGTGGCCGCTGCGTGGAGAAGAAGCTGTTCGTGGAGGCGGGGCCTGACGAGGCGCGTCGCCTCGCGGAAGCGGGCGTTGACGGCATCCAGCTCGACAAGCTGCCGGTGGACGATTTGGCCGCGATCGTGCCCGAGCTGCGTACGATCAATCCGCATCTCACGCTTATCGCAGCGGGCGGCATTAACCTGCAGAACGCCGCAGCCTACGCCGCGACAGGCGTTGACGGTCTGGCCACCACAGCTCCCTTCACCGCCAAGCCCATCGACATGAGCGTCCGCATGAAGCGAGCAGAATAGTCGCACGGCTTCCCCTATGGCTTCACGCGGGGGCGTGTAGCGCGCATTTCCCCGTAAAATGCAAGTGCTTTCCAAAGTGCGGGGCAAATCTTGGGGCAAGCGGATGAAAAAAGGCGAAAGTACGCTACACTGATTACAACGCAAGCCGAAGTCGGCTTGACCAAGCGGTTCTTTGTGTGTGCAAGACTAAAAGTGGTTGTGCCTCAAAGATGCTCTTTCGGGCGCGGCCACGCAACGAAAGGTTGGTGGTCAAAATGGCAGCTCCTGCCACTGAGCACGTGCGCAATGTCGTCCTGGTGGGTCAAGACGGCGCGGGGAAGACTTCGCTCGCTGAGGCGATGCTCTACGTCTCCGGCAAGACCCCGCGCATGGGTACGACGCACGACGGCAAGTCCTATCTCGACTACGACGCCGAGGAAATCAAGCGCAAGTTCACGATCGGCACCTCGATTGCCCCCATCCCGTACAAGGACTACAAGATCAACGTGCTCGATACTTCGGGCCATCCCGACTTCATCTGCGACACGCTGTCCACCATGCAAGCTGCCGAGATGGCGCTGTTTGTGGTCGATGCCGTCGCAGGCCCACAGGTCATGACCACCAAGCTGTGGCGCGAGGCCGAGGGAATGCGCCTTTCGCGAGCCGTGTTCATCAACCATATCGATCGCGAGCATGCCGACTTCGACATGGCCATGGCGACGCTCCACGCGCGTTTTGGCTCGCGTTTGGGCCCGGTCACCATCCCCATCGGGCAAGACGCTGACTTCAAGGGCGTCATCGACATCATCCGCATGGAAGCCCGCTATTTCGGCGAGGGCGACGACTCCGAGCGCATCGAGCCCATTCCCGCCGAGTTCGCCGATGCTGCGCAGGCGGCCCGCGACAAGCTGTGCGACCTCGTGGCCGAGGCCGACGACGAGCTCATGATGAAGTATCTCGAAGGCGAGGAGCAGCTCACGCAAGACGAGCTCGAGTCGCTGCTCGACAAGGCCATCGCGCAGGAGCTGTTCATCCCCGTGTTCGTGGGCTCCACCATCATCAAGCAGGGTATTCAGGGGCTTATGGAAGACATCTGCACCTACTTCCCGCACCCAAGGAGCCACGGCCGCTTCCAGATGGCCGACGGCACCTCCATCCCCATCGACGAGACGAACCGCCCCGCGGCCTTCGCCTTCAAGACGCTCTCCGACCCGTTCGTGGGCCGCTTGAGCTTCCTTAAGGTGCTTTCGGGCGTGCTCGAGCCCGGCATGGAGCTTATCAACGCGCGCACGGGCAAAAAGGAGCGCCTGGGCCATCTTTACGTCATGATGGGCAAGGAAGCCACTGACGTGAAGAGCGCGAAGGCGGGCGACATCATCGTTGTGCCGAAGCTTGCCGAGACGCGCACGGGCGACACGATTTCCCTTACCGGCGAGATTGCCGTCGACCCCTTGCCGCTGCCGGTGCCGCAGTACCCGGTCGCGATCGAGGCCGTCAACAAGAAGGAAGAGGACAAGCTCGGGACGTTTCTTGCCCGCGCGGCGGAAAACGACCCGTCGATCCATATCCAGCGCAACGAGGAAACGCACCAGACCGTGCTCACTGCGATGGGCGATACGCAAGTTGACATGCTCATTTCCCGCTGCAAGGAGCAGACGGGCGTTGATGTTCGCCTCGTGACGGTGCGCATCCCGTATCGCGAGACCATCCGCAAGACCGCCGAGGCCGAGGGCCGTCATAAGAAGCAGACGGGCGGCGCCGGGCAGTTCGGAGACTGCTGGCTGCGCATCTCCCCGAACCCGGGGGCGGGCTACGAGTTCGTCGACGAGATTAAGGGTGGCGCTATCCCCGGCGGCCTTATTCCCGCGGTCGACAAGGGCGTGCAAGAGACCATGAAGGAAGGCGTGCTCGCCGGTTACCCGATGGTCGACATCAAGGTCGCCGTGTTCGACGGCAGCTACCATTCCGTCGACTCCAACGAGATGGCGTTCAAAACCGCCGCGCGCATCGGTTTCCGCGCCGCGTGCGACCAGGCCGATCCTGTGCTGCTCGAGCCGATGGCTGACCTGGAGATCACGGTGGGCGAGGACTATGCGGGTCCGGTTATGGGCGACATCTCCACGCGCCGCGGCCGCATCGTCGGCACCGACTCCAATGACGAGGGCGAGACCGTGATCATCGTGCGCGTGCCCTACGCCGAGGTTGTGAAGTACACGAAGGATTTGCGCTCGATCACGCGCGGCTCGGGTTCGTACAGCATCCAGATCAACGGCTACGAGCAGGCGCCCGCCGACGTCACGAAGAAGCTCGTGGAGGAATACCAAGCCTCAAGGGCTGCAGGGAATTAAAGACGCTACCGCGTCCAACAGACGCGAGGCGGCGTTTGCGCAACAAGGGGGTCGACGGCTATCACGCCGCCGGCCCCCTTTGCGTGTGCAGGGAAGCCGCCCGGGTAGGAGGCGCGTCCGCTTTCCCCTTCGTCCGCTTTTCTTTCGCGTTCCCCATTCGCTTATCTGTCTAGTCCCTTTCTCATGCCCTCAGGGCAAATTCGTCCTCTCGCCGCAGGGGCGCATGGCCAAGTCAACCCGTCGATTCGACCCTGCGGGTTGAGGTCGGGCGCGCGCTTTCGGGTAGTCTATCGTGTGCATGTTCACGCTTTTGAGGGAAAGCGTGTCTGTTTTTGCGCATTCGCGCGATGTGGAGTCAAAAGAATAGTTGAAGGGGATGGTCATGAAACCATACAAGACAGTTATCTACAGCTTCCTGGTGGGCGGCACCTTCGCGCTCATCGCCCAGGCGATCCTCACGTTCTGGCAGACCGTGCTCGTAGGCACGCCGATGGCGTTTTTCATGGGTGGTGCCACGCTTATCAGCATGGGCGTGATCGGCTGCATCCTGGGCGGCCTTGCGTGCTATCAGTACGTCGAGGAATGGGCGACGTTTGGCGCGCTGCTCCCGTTCTCCGGCTTTGCGATGGCGGTCGGCATGAAGGCCGTGGGTCCCTGGACGAAGAACAACGAGAAGATGGGCAAGTGCATCTGGAACTGTGTGTGGTTCGTCGTGTGGTTCAACGTGCTGTTCGCCGCTATCTGCATCGCGATTGGCTGGATCTGCGGCACGGTCGGGTTCAATAACAACCTCGGCGTCGCAAAGACCGAGGGCGGCATGCTGTTTGTGTGCGCGTTCCTTGTGGGCGGTCTGCTCGCCGCGTTCTTCCAAATCCTGTTCGTGTGTCTGAAGAGGGTCACCAAGAAGGTCACCCCGCTTCACATCCTGATCACGGCATGGATGTTGGGCGCAATCTTCGCACCCTTCGGAATCTCCGGTGCGCTTGCCAACTTCTCCGGCGAGGGCTTCTCCGTCATGATCACGGTCGGTGGCTACAATATGTTCAACGTGGGCATCGAGCTCGCTGCGGGCAACCTCGCAGGCGCCGGCGTGCACCTGGGATCGTTCCTGCTTGCGGTCGCCGGCCTTGCCATCACCGCGCTGTTCACCTTCTTCATCTACAACTGGACGTTTGGTCGCAAGCCGCTCGAGCAGGTTCATGCCGAGATGGCGCTGAACTCGCTTAAGGAGCTCGGCTACGACGCCTCCATGGTGAAGAAGTTCGACAAGGAAGAGCTCGAGGGCTACGACGCCACCAAGGACAGCGGCGTGCCTGCGGGTATGTGCGAGGCGGTGAAGGCTTAAGCGACCGCTTTTCGTACGACGGCTGTGCGTCGTGCGCCTTGCCTCGCGATTGCGTACCTCGCAACTCGCGCTGCTGGAGTGCGTTTCGCAACGCGTCTTGCTTTGCGTTTCATCTTGGCGGGCTTTCCTCGTATGGGGGAAGCCCGCTTTTTTCGAGAGCTTGCCCTATACTGGATGGCATTGGTTTTTTAGAGTTCGCGCGCGTCGCATGCGGCGCTGTAAGGAGTGGGAAATGGCAAAGGGAATGAGCAAGAAGGAGCGCAAGCTCCGCGAGGAAATCGCCGAGCTCGAGCAAAAGAAAACGCGCGGCTTCATGCAGACGGCAGGCGGCATCATCATCTTCGTGCTGTTCCTGATCATCCGCCAGGTCTTGGTAGCGAACGGCATGTTCAACCCCGAGACGGTTGCGGCGAGCGTAGTCACTTATGCGATTGCGGTTGTAGCGGCCGGCTTCGTCGGCATCGGCGCCTATCATTATTCCAGGGCGAAGACGAAAATCGGCGATTTGCAATCTCGCATCAAGTAGACGCGCCCGCTTCACGTGAGGGTGGGGCCGTCGGGCAGATGGGCGGGAATGCGCGCGTTGCGACGTCTCGCTCAAGGTTGCAGTTAGGGACTACATAAAATGAGAAAGCCCCGCGTCCTTCGCAAAAGCGGATGGATGCGGGGCTTTCGGGCTCGCGATGCGTGCGGCGGTTAGTCTGCGACTTCCACCAGGGTGATCTCGAAGGTGAGCGCCTGGCCTGCCAACTCGTGGTTCATGTCGAAACTAACGGAGTCGTCGGTCACTTCCACGACGCGTGCGGGGAAGGGCGCCGAACTGCCCGAGCGCAGGTAGATGGTCTGTCCTATAGGCAGCTGATCGGCATTGGGGACATTCGAGCGCGGCATCTTCTGCACGAGCGCCGGGTTGTGCTCGCCATATGCCTCGGCGGGTTCGAGGCGGACCGTCTTGGTCTCGCCAACCTCCATGTCGCGCACGGCCTTGTCGAAGCCGGGGATCATCTGGCCTGCCATGCAAGTGAACTCGAGCGGCTCGCCGCGGTCGTAGGACGAATCGAACTGCGTGCCGTCGTCGAGCGTGCCTTTGTAGTGGGTCTTCACCTTTTTGCCTTCATTGCTCATGAAGCACATCTCCTCTCGGTCTGAAAAGCGTTAGCTGTCAGTCTATCCGAAGTCCGTGGCCAAGGCCACCGGCCGCTGCGTCTGATTCCCGAGCCTCGCTATACATCGTGCTATTCCCGATCGGCGAGCGTTGTCCGCGCGGCGACGAGCTTCTCGAGCGGTTCGAGAAATCCTCGCTCGTTGTCGGAAAGCCCAGCTCGTGCGGCGGCTATCACTTCGTCGGCGAACTCGGCGGCCGGCCTGCCGTAGATCTCGCCCGCATAGCCCAGCTCCTGCAGCGAGTTCTTCGCTTGCTCGATGTCGTTTGTCGCGATGCCCTCGAAAAGCCTCTCCACATGCGCCAAGCTCTCCTCGCAGTAAAAGATGCCCTTCACAAGTGCGGCGTATGCGACGACGTAAGGCACGGGTATCGCGTCGGCGGGGCGAATCTCGAGGTAAGTCTTTAGCCGCACGTCGGGAAACACCATCGACAGCGCGTGCTCGACCTCGGCGCGGCTCATAGGACGCTCAGCATAAATCTCGCTGAAGCGGCGGGAATCCTCGCGCCAGCCGCCCTGCCCGTCGGGCACGAGAATCGCCGGCGTGTCGTAGACCCAGCGCGCATAATCGCGCAGCGTGAACGAGCCCTCGACAGCGCCCGGCACGATGCCGCAGCGCTCGGGATCGCAGTGCTGCCAAATCTCGGTGCGCACCATGCGGTGAGTGCGCGGCGCACCTTCGAAGATGGGGGAGTTGTCGCAGATAAGCGACAAGATCGGCGAGAGCGCGCTCGCGACGCGATACTTGCGCACGCAGTCGTCGGCGCTCGTGTAGTCGATGCTCACCTGCGTCGATGCGCTTCCTCGCATCATGCAGGGCCCGAAGGGGCTCACGGCACCGAGGTAGCGATTCATGTACCCGTAGCGCTGCTTGGGGATAAGCTCCAGGCTCGTCGCGCGCGCCGTGGGATGATAGCCTGCCTTCGCGAGCTTCCCGTGCTTCGGCGCGAGCACGCCGCAAAGCTTCTCCTCGAATTGCTCGAAGCACGCCTTCGCGCTGGCCAGTTCATGAAAAGGACCTGCGGAAAGTTCCACCTGAGCGGCAGGTTCGATGGTCACCGCCTCGCCGGGGCGCGCTACGCCCAAAAGGTCGCCCTCAGCGTCGTAGGTTGCTTGCGGGTAGTCGGCGTGCAGCACCTCGAGCACGCTCTGGATGCCGTCTTCGCCCGAGTAGCTCACCGGCGAGCCGTCCTCGCGAACGATGATGTGCTCGAGTTCGATGCCGAGCGCGCCTTCGTCAGCTATGCACCCGCTCTCGATGAACGCCGCGATCGCGTCGACGTTGCGATCGTACATCTTCATACCGTTCGCGGGGGAATTTTGCGCGTCTGATGCCTGGTCACTGGCCTGTTCATTCATGGTTTGGCTCCTTGGCCTAAAAAAGTGGTGCAAACCCCAGCGGGTTTGTATAAAATAATTTCGCCGCACATCGTAGCACGTTGCGGCGACGGAATTGGGCATGTATCGAAAACGAGGACGAATCGTGAACTTGGGCATTCTGAATAGCAAGGCGCTCGCCGCTTCTTTTGCTGTCATGTCCCGACGACGTCCTTTGCGCGACGGCAAAGCCTCGCGCCGTGCCGCTTCGCGCGTTTCTTCTCTGTAACTTTTCCGCGTCCTCTTTGGACGGGAACCCCCTTTCATTACTATTGTCCGTGCGCTTCGCTCTATGCGTATCGCGTGCATCGCCGCAGCTAGCATCGCTGACGGCCAGGCTCGTTGTTCGCATATCTGCAGGTGCGGGAACCAATTCGATAAGGAATCGACATTATGAAGATTAAAGCCGGTATCGTTGGGGCCGCTGGCTTCGCAGGTGCGGAACTCACGCGCCTTTTGCTGAGGCACCCGAGCTTCGAGCTGTGTGCGATCACCTCCGATGCGCTTGCCGGGCGCGCGCTCGCCGAGGTGTACCCCGCGTTCGCGGGTGCGAGCGACCTCGTCTTCTCCAAGCACGATAAGAGCGTGCTTGCCGACCTCGACGTAGCCTTCCTCGCCGTCCCTCACACGGCGTCCCTCGCGATGACGCCAGAACTCATCGCCGCGGGCACCACGGTCATCGACCTGTCCGCCGACTACCGCCTGAAAGACCCCGCAATCTACGAGAAGTGGTACAAGGTGACGCACACTTCCACCGACCTTCTCGCAAAGGCTGCCTTCGGTCTGCCTGAGCTCACGGGCGACGAGCTCGCCTCTGCCGCGGCGCGTCGAGCGGCAGGGGGAGCCGTGCTCGTGGCCTGCGCGGGCTGCTATCCTACGGCGACCTCGCTTGCCGCTGCGCCGTTTTTGCGCGCCGGGCTCGTCGAAGAGGGCGCCACCGTCATCGTCGACGCGCTCTCGGGTATCACTGGGGCGGGCAAGAAGGCCACCGAGCGCACGCACTTCTGTTTCGCGAACGAAAGCGTCGAAGCCTACGGGGTGGGAACGCATCGTCACACGCCGGAAATCTCGCAAATCCTGGGGCTCGCCCCCGGCAAGCTCGTGTTCACGCCGCATCTCGTTCCCATGAACCGCGGCCTGCTCTCCACGGTGAAGCTGCCGCTCGCGAAGGGCGCCGCCGCTCCCGATCCCGAAGAGCTCGCCGCCATCCAGCAGCGCTTCTTTGCGGAATCCCCGCTCGTCGAGGCGCTTCCTGCAGGCTCGCTTCCCAAGACCGCATCGGTCGCCGGAACGGCGCGCGCGCAGGTGGGCGTCGCCTATCACGCGGAAGCTCGCATGATTATCGCGATCGGCGCGATCGACAACCTGGGGAAGGGCGCTGCCGGCCAGGCCGTCCAGTGCGCGAACATCATTTTCGGCCTCGATCAGACCGAAGGCCTCACCTCGCTTGCCGTGGGGGTGTAAAACCCGATGGAAGGAATCGACATGACAGCATTCACCCAGATCGAGGGCGGAGGCGTTACGAGTGCTCTCGGCTTCAAGGCCGCCGGCGTCCATGCGGGTTTCCGCAAGGAACCTGAGCGTCGCGACCTCGCGCTCGTCGTCGCGGACGAGCCTTGCGCGGCGGCGGGCGCGTTCACGAAGAACATCTTCTGCTCCGCGCCCGTCATCATCTCGAGGGAGCATCTCTCCGATGGCGGTACGGGCGCCCCGAGCTATGGCACCGCGCGCGCCGTGGTGGTGAACTCCGGCATCGCGAACGCCGCGACGGGCGTCCCCGGACTCGAACATGCCCGCGAGATGGCGCGCATCACCGCCGACGCTGTGGGCTGCACCGATGAGGAGGTGCTCGTCGCGTCGACCGGCGTCATCGGGCAGCATCTTCCCCTCGATCCCTTCAAGACGGGCGTTCCCCAAGCGCTCGTCGAGGCAAGTCGCGAAGGCGGGGCCTCCGCCGCGCGCGCAATCATGACCACCGACACGCACCCGAAGGAATACGCGGTCAGCTTCCCAGGCGATGAACTGGGCTTCGACGGCGTCACATTCACCGTCGGCGGCATGTCGAAGGGATCGGGCATGATCATGCCGAACATGGCCACCATGATCGCCATCGTCACGACCGACGCCCCCATCGCCGCGGCTCATCTCTCGCAGATCCTGCGCGACGCCGTGGGTGTGAGCTTCAACAAGATTACCGTCGACTCGGACACCTCGACCAACGACACCTGCGTCACGCTCGCGAGCGGGGCTGCGGCTCCGGGTGCGGCTCCCATTGAGCCGGGAACTCCCGCCTATTGTGCGCTCGCCGCCGCTTATAAGGAAGTGTGCACGAACCTCGCGCGCATGATGGCCGCCGACGGCGAAGGTGCCACGAGACTTGTGACCGTGCATGTCGCGGGCGCCGCCACCGACGCCGACGCCGACGCTGCCGCGCGCACCATCGCAAACTCGCCGCTTGTGAAGACGGCCATCTACGGCCACGACGCGAACTGGGGACGCATCGCCGCGGCTGCGGGGCGCTCGGGTGCGGCGTTTCGTCAGGAGGACGTGTCCATCGACATCATGGGCATGCCCGTTTGCCGCGGCGGGCTCACCGTCGCTTTCGACGAGGACGAGGCGCTGCGACGTTTCGAGGCGCCGGAGATCGCGATCGATGTGAACCTCGGCGCCGGCACGTGCGAAACCACCATGTGGACATGCGACTTCTCGCATGATTACGTAACCATCAACGGAGACTACAGGACCTAATTGCCATGAACTACGATAAGGACAGCAGACCGAACGGGGTCGACACTATCACAGGCGAAGTGCTCGCCGAGGCGATGCCGTGGATTAAGAACATCACCGGCAAGACCATCGTCATCAAGTACGGCGGATCTGCCATGGTCGACGAGCAGCTGCGCGCCGAGGTCATGGCTGACATCGTGCTTCTGAAGATCATCGGCGTGAACCCGGTGATCGTGCACGGCGGCGGGCTCGCCATCTCCGAGGCGATGAAGCGCTTCGACATGCCTGTGAAGTTCATCGACGGCCAGCGCGTGACCACCGATGCGGCCATGAAAGTGGTGCGCTCGGTGCTTGCCGGCCAGGTGAACCAGGAGCTTGTCGAGGCGATGAACGAGCATGGCCGGGTCGCGGTGGGCCTTTCGGGTGCCGACGGGGCCACGATCATCGCCGAGCAGGCGAGCGAGCAGCTCGGGCGCGTCGGGCGCGTCGTGCGCATCAACTCGCAGCTTTTGGAAGACCTCGTGTCGGCGAACTACATTCCCGTTCTCGCGTCGGTCGGCATCGGGGAAGAGTCGGGCAGCGGCTTTTTCAACGTGAACGCCGACGTGGTGGCGGGCCATGTGGCAGCGGCCATAGGCGCGCACAAGGTGTTCTTCTTGACCGACGTCGACGGCCTCTACCGCGACTTCGACGACAAGTCGACGCTCATCTCGCGTATCTCGCTTGATGAAGTCCGCGAGATGGTGGACAAAAAGCAGGTTTCGACGGGCATGATTCCGAAGCTGCGATCCTGCATCCGCGCGCTCGACGCGGGCGTGCACCGTGCGCATATCTTAAACGGCACCACGCCGCATGCGCTTCTGCTCGAGATGCTTACCGACAAGGGCGTCGGCACCATGATCGTCCCGCCCGACGGGGACGCGGCGTTCGACTCCACGCGCGAGGGCAGCTTCGCGAGCAAACTGGTGTAACGTGGGCGGTCACCTCACCGCCTTTGTGAGAAGGAGAAACAATGAGTCTTGCTGAACAGCAGCAGCTGGAGGAAACCTACGTCATGCACACGTTCGGCCGTAAGCCGGTCGAGCTGGTGGAAGGCGAAGGCATGGTCGTTCGCGACGATGCTGGCAAGGAATACCTCGATTTCATCGCGGGAATCGGTGCGGTGAGCTTGGGGCATTGCCACCCTGCCGTCGTGCGCGCGATCACCGAGCAGGCCTCCACGCTCATCCACGTGAGCAACTACTATTACATCGAGCATCGCGGGCAGGTGGGCAAGCTGCTCTCCGACGCTCTGAACGAGGACGTGCCCGCCGCCGACCAGGCGCCTTGGCAGACGTTCTTCGCGAACTCGGGCGCCGAGGCGAACGAGTGCGCCATCAAGCTCGCCCGCGCCTATGCGCGCCGCCGCGTCGAGGCAGAAGGCGGCGACGGGGAGGCGGCTCCGCGTGTGATCGTCACGGTGAAGAAGAGCTTCCACGGCCGTACGCTCGCCACGCTCGCCGCGACTGCGCAGCCGGCCAAGCAGGAGCTTTTTCAGCCGCTGCCCGACGGCTTCACGCCCACGCCGCAAAACGACATCGCGGCGCTCGAGGCGCTGTTCGAGGCGCAGGGCGACTCCATCTGCGCTGTCATGCTCGAGCCCATTCAGGGCGAGTCAGGCGTGCATCCCTGCAGCCCCGAGTTCATGGAAGCGGTTCGCCGCCTCACGGCCGAGCGCCACGCGCTCATGATCTGCGATGAGGTGCAGTGCGGCATCTACCGCACCGGCAAGCCCTTCGGCTTTCAGAACTACGACGTCGTGCCCGATATCGTCTCCATCGCGAAGGGCGTGGCGTCGGGCTTCCCCTGCGGCATGTGCGCCGCGCGCGGGGAAGTGGCGGCTGCCTTCAAGCCGGGCGATCACGGCTCCACGTTCGGCGGGTCCAACCTTGCGGTGGCGGCGGCAGAGGCGACGCTGAGCGAGATTCAAAAGGAGAACCTCGCCGCGAACGCGATTGAGGTGGGCGCGTACCTGCGCGAGCAGCTTTCCGCGCTTCCCCAGGTCACCGAGGTGCGCGGCATGGGTCTCATGCTGGCGGCCGACCTCGCAGAGGCCGGCAAGGGAGCTCCTGACGTCGTGCTCGACGGGCTTTCCGCAGGGCTTCTGCTCAATGCGACGGGTGCGCACACGCTGCGCTTCCTGCCGCCGCTCGTGTGCAGCAAGGCCGACGTTGATGCGTTAATCGAGAAACTTGGTGGGATTTTATAGTTCGCCAAATGCTCAGGGTGCATTTGGTTTACCGTGGTTAAAACAGTTTTGAGCTGGGAAAGGATACAAAAATGAGCGAACAAAGGGACAGGGTTGTCTTGGCCTACTCCGGTGGCCTTGATACGTCGGTGTGCATCAAGTGGATGCAGGAGGAGCGCGGGCTCGACGTCATCGCCGTCGTTGGCGACGTCGGACAGGAGCACGACGGTCTCGAGAAGATTCACGACAAGGCCCTGCGCACCGGCGCCATCGAGTGCCGCGTGGTCGACATGCGCGAGGAATTCGCCAAGGAATACCTTACCCCCGCGCTTGCCGCGAACGCGCTCTACGAGAACAAGTACCCGCTCGTGTCCGCTCTCTCGCGCCCGCTGATCGCGAAGCATCTTGTCGAGATCGCGCACGAGTTCGGCGCGAAGTACGTGGCGCACGGCTGCACCGGCAAGGGCAACGACCAGGTGCGCTTCGAGGCGTCCATCATGATGCTCGATCCGTCGCTGGAAATCATCGCCCCTGTTCGCGAGTGGGATTTGAAGACCCGTCCGCAGGAGATGGATTGGGCGGCGGCGCACGGGGTGGAAGTTCCCGCCACCAAGAAGTCGCCCTATTCGATCGATGACAACCTATGGGGCCGCGCCATTGAGTGCGGTGTTCTGGAAGACCCCTGGAACGAGCCGCCGGCGGACATCTACACGATGACCACCGACCCCGAGAAGGCTCCCGATACCCCGACTGTCGTGGAGATTTCCTTTAAGGACGGCATCCCCTGCGCGATCGATGGCAAGGAGATGAGCTACCTCGACATTATTCTCGAGATGAACAAGATCTCCGGCGCGAACGGCTTCGGCCGCCTCGACATGGTGGAGAACCGCCTCGTCGGCGTGAAGAGCCGCGAATGCTATGAGGCTCCAGGCGCGCTCGCCATCATCAAGGCGCACAAGGCGCTTGAGGACATCTGCCTCGAGCGCGACGTGCTCCACTACAAGCTCCATGTGGAGCACGAGTGGGCCGACCAGGTCTACAACGGCAAATGGTACGCCCCGCTGAAGGCCGGTCTGGATGCATTCCTCGCAACGACGCAGGTTAACGTCACGGGCACGGTGCGCCTGTCCTTCTACAAGGGCGCCTGCACGGTCACGGGCTCCAAGAGCGATTACTCGCTCTATACCAAGGAGCTCGCCACCTACGACGAGGGCGACACCTTCGACCACAAATCTGCGAAGGGCTTCATCAACATCTACAGCCTCTTCGGAAAGGTCTGGGCGGAGAAGCACCGCGGGTAAAGGGGGCTTCGCCGGTCTTCCGACCAGCGAAACGAGCCGACGCCGCGCGGCGTTCCGGCGGCACAGCTGGCGTTCCAAGGTTTCGTCGCGTACCTTAAGTACGCTTCCTCAGCCTTTCGCGCCATCTGCACTCGTCAGAACGTCGCTCGCTGACTTTGTTTCGACTTGCAAGTTTCAACATCGTGCAGGTCGAACAGGGTCGAAGCGAGCGTTGTCTTCAGAAGCGAACGACCCAAGGGCGCTCACAAAAGGGCGCCCTTCTCATAGACTGAATGCAAATCGAATGTATCGAGCGGCGTGCGAGCAAGCTCAATGTGCGAAACGCAGGGCGATTTCCCGACTGGGCAACGCTTGCAGGATTGGAAAACGTAGAGTTTGGTGTCCGACGGCCCTCACAAAGCGAGTTCCGCAGCGAAGCGAGGACTGTCTGAGCGACTGAGGGTTGTTGGACGCCAAACCCGGACGGCCCCCTAAGGCTCGGGGGCATTTACGTGATCATTCTCACCGATTGAAAGGGCACACACACTATGGCACTTTGGTCAGGCAGATTCGAAGAGGGCGTGAGCGAGTTCACGCAGCGCTTCGGCGCATCTCTTCCCGTCGACAAGCAGCTCTACGCGCAGGACATCGCAGGCTCGCGCGCGCACGCGGCGATGCTCGCGCACCAAGGCGTCATCTCGCAGGAGGATGCCGACAAGATCGATGCGGGCCTTGAGCGAATCAAGGGCGAGATCGAGGCGGGAAACTTCCCGTTCGACATCAACAACGAGGATATCCACATGTCCATCGAGAGCGTGCTCACCTCAGAAATTGGCGATGCGGGCGCGCGCCTTCACACGGGTCGTAGCCGCAACGACCAAGTCTGCACCGACACGCGCCTGTTCGCCAAGAAGCGGGCGCGCGACCTGATGGCTGCCAACGTGGAGCTTCGTCATGCGCTCGTATCTCAGGCGGAGAAGCACTTCGACGTCATTCTGCCTGGTTATACGCACATGCAGCATGCGCAGCCAGTGCTCTTCTCCCATCATATGCTCGCGTACGTGTGGATGCTCGACCGCGACTTCGACCGCCTGCGCGCAGCATACGACGCCGCGGACGCGAACCCGCTCGGGTCCGCGGCCCTCGCTGGCACCACCTATCCGCTCGACCGCTTCATGACGGCCGAGACGCTCGGCTTCTCGCGCGTGATTCCCAACTCGCTCGATGCCGTCTCCGACCGCGATTTCCTGCTTGACCTTTTGTATGCCTGCAGCGTGTCGTGCATGCACCTGTCGCGCTTGTGCGAGGAGATCATCCTCTGGTCGACGGCGGAGTTCGGCTTCGTCACCCTGTCCGACTCGTTCTCGACGGGCTCCTCGATCATGCCGCAGAAGAAAAACCCCGACTTTGCCGAGCTCATCCGCGGCAAGTCTGGGCGCGTGATCGGCGACTTGGTCGCGCTGCTCGTCACGATGAAGTCACTTCCCCTTGCGTACAACAAGGACCTTCAGGAGGACAAGGAAGGTGCCATCGACGCTGCGAAGACGCTCGAGGATTGCTATCGGTGCGCCACGGGCATGATTGACACCATGGAAATTCACCCCGACGCCATGCTTGAGCAGGCGAAAAAGGGCTATCTCGCCGCGACGGACGTGGCCGACTACCTGGCGAAGAAGGGCCTTCCGTTCCGTCGTGCGCATGAGATCGTGGGCCATCTCGTGCTTTTGTGCGACAAGCGAGGCTGCGGCTTGGAAGATCTCTCGCTCGAGGACTTCAAAGCGGAAAGCGACCTGTTCGAGGAGGACATCACGAAGTGCCTCGACCTTGCGAGTATCGTCGCCGCGCGCACCACGTTCGGCGGCACGGGCAATTCCGCGGTGAAAGAGCAGCTCGACCTGGCGAAAGAGGCGCTCGCCGCCGATGAGGCCGACGCGGCATCGCTCGCGTAGCCCCCTGACGGGGCTCCGTCGCCCTGATCGGCGACGTTATCGCGAAGGCAGGGGTTCGAGAAATCGGCCCCTGCCTTTCTGTATTACGGGGAGGCGCAGGTCATGGGCCAAAACGACGCCTCTTGTGCCCATTTGCTGACAAAACGGGGGAGCTTTCGAGGGGAAAGCGAGCCGATGCTACAATACTTTGGACTAACGAGGAGGTGCCCGTGGCGTCACGTGCGATTAAAAGCAGGGCCAACATCAAGAAGAAGCATCCGTCGACGGCTGTGATCGCTGTAGCGGCGGTGGTCTTCGCGTTCATCGTCTCGCTTTGTTGGGGTATCTGGTCTGTCGGCTCGTCATGGCTGTCCGATCTCCCCGATTACAAGAGCGCCGACGCGTACAACACCGCGCAGCCGACGGTCGTCTATGCGAGCGATGGGCAGACGGTGCTCGCGGAGTTCCAGCTGGAGAACCGCGACCCGGTCGAAATCAACGAGATCAGCGACTACGCGCTCAAGGGCACGGTTGCTACGGAAGACGAGCGCTTCTACTCCCATGGTGCAATCGATCCGTGGGGCATCGGCCGCGCCTTGGTGAACAACCTCATGGGCGGCGACCTTGAGGGCGCATCCACCATCACGCAGCAGTTCGTGCGCAACACAATCCTCTCTTCGGAGATGGACGACATCTCGATCAAGCGCAAGGTTCGTGAGGCGTATATCTCGATCAAGCTCGAGGAGCAGTACTCCAAAGACAACATCCTGCTCATGTACTTGAACACAATCAACTACGGCTCGGGCGCCTATGGCATCGAGGCGGCATCGGAGCGCTACTTCTCGAAGCACGCAAGCGAGCTCACCATCGCCGAAGCGGCGACGCTTGTGGGCATTCCCCAGTCGCCGACGTACAACAACCCGATTAACTATCCCGAGAACTGCACGAAGCGCCGCAATGTGGTGCTCGACCGCATGCTCTCGAACGGCGTCATCACTCAGGAAGAACACGACGCCGCCCAGGCCGAGCCCCTCGTGCTCAATCCGACCGAGCCGTCGACCACGGGAATCGAGGCGTATCCGTACTTTACGAGCTACGTGCGCGATCAGCTGACCAACGCCAACGGTAAGTACGCGTACTCCAAAGACGAACTTTTTAAGGGCGGGCTGAAGGTCTACACCACGCTTGACGTTTCCATGCAGGAGGCTGCCGAGGCGGCTGCGCGCGAGAAGGAGCAGGCGGCGGGCGACAACTACGAGGTTGCGATGGTGGCGATCGATCCCGACAACGGCTACATCAAGGCGCTTGTCGGCGGCAAGGACTACGACGCCTCGCAGGTCAACATGGCTACCGGGACAGGCGGGTCGGGCAGGCAGGCAGGTTCTTCGTTCAAGACGTTCACCCTGGTGGCAGCTATCGAGCAGGGCATCGACCCCAATACCATGATCGACGCTTCGGCAACTGCGAAGCTCCCCGGATGGGAAGTTGCCAACATCAACCACACCAACTACGGGACGAAGAGCATAGCGGACGCCTTCGCGGTGTCGTCGAACACGGCGTTCGCGCGGCTTATCCTCTCGATCGGCCCGGACAAGGTCGTCGATGTCGCCAAGCGCATGGGCATCACCTCGCCGCTTACCGCGACGGGATCGCTCACGCTCGGTTCCGAATCGGTGACGCCGCTTGAGATGGCGAACGCGTACGCGACCATCGCGAACGGCGGCACGCACTACGACCCCGAGTGCGTCGAGCGCATCGTCGACCGCAACGGCTCGATCGTGGTCGACAACTCGGCACCAAAGGGCGAGCGGGCCATTTCTGCAGAAGTTGCCCATGCGGCAACCGAGGTCATGAAGGGCGTCATCACGAAAGGCACCGGCAAGGCTGCGGCGCTTTCGAACGGTCAGGTCTCGGCAGGCAAGACGGGAACGTCGGAGAATTATATGGATAGCTGGTTCTGCGGCATCACCCCGCAGCTTTCCGTTGCCATCTGGTTCGGCGATCGCAGCGATTACAGTCATGCCCAGCGAGTACCGAGCGGCATGTCTGCGGCGAGCACGTTCCCCGACTTCATGAACGTTGTTCTCAAAGGCAAGCCGACCGAGGATTTCCCGAAAGCTGGCGATCCCCAGTACAAGAGCGATTTCAAGGACACCCAATACCACATAGGCGGCTACTATAGTTCAGCCGACGATGAGGACAAGGACAAAAAGTCCAACGAGAGCTCGACGACCGAAAACGGGACTAACACGGGGAGCCACCATGGTACCACGGGCAATGGCGGCAACGGTGCGGCCGGCGGCGCCGGGGGCGCCGGGGGCGAGACTGGAGGCACCGGCGGTGATTCCGGCGGAGGCACGACGGGCGGAACTGGCGGCGGCGACTCCGGCGGAGGCACGACGGGCGGAACTGGCGGCGGCGACTCCGGCGGAGGCGGCGGTGGCGCTACCGAGCCTGTTCCGATAGAGTAGAGTTTGCACGATTCGTATAATCGCGCGGCGGGTTCTTCCCGTCGTGCATCGATGGGAGAACACATGACCCGACCTTCATTCATCCGCACGCTTGCCGCCGTTTGCGTGAGCGCGATGCTCGCCGTTGCGCTTTCCGGCTGCATGCAGCAGACGGCCAATCAGGCAAACGACCAGCAATCAGAAAATCGCGAGTACATGACGCAGGTCAATCAGAAGATGGACGATCTCGATTCCCGCCTCTCCGATTTCGTCGATGCCGTTTCGCGCGGTGACGTGGTTACCATGCGCACCCAGGCGGACAACGCGTTCAAGGTGCTTGACGACTTGTCTTCCCTTGAGGCGCCCGAGCCGCTGAAGGACGTTGCAGCCGGTTATGTCGACGGCGCGAACAGCCTGAAGGACGCGCTCAACTCCTATATCCAGCTTTACACGGAGATTGATGGCGCGACCACGACCGATCCTTTCGATTGGTCAACCTACGATTCGCGTTTGCAGGCAATCCAGGACGCCTATAACGCGGGTATCGATAAGTTGAAGGCTGCTGACGAGGCTGCGGCAGGCAAGAACTAGCGCTTCGGCTCTCCCCCGAGTGCCAAGGCGAGCGAGACTGCTCGCTCTGGGAACGCTCGGCAGATTCTTAAAATGAATTGGTCACAACGCGAAGGCGGCGACCTGCATCATGCGGGCCGCCGCCTTCGCGTTTCTCGCTTATGCTGGTAGGGTGCCGCCAATCGAGGCATGGGCGGATGTCTGCTGCGACGGCCTGCATCGAGCCATGCGCACCCATCGGCTGCTGCGCGGATGCTCAAAGTCTCTTACGGAGCGGGCTCGCCGCCTTCACCGCCTGGTTGCCCGCCGTCATCGGGTGGCTCCGCAGGACCCTCCCCTCCGCCAGGCGGCTCTTCGCCCGAGCCTGCGCCGCCGTCCTCGCCGCCCGCGTTCGGGTCGGGGCCGATCGATACGTAGGCGATGTAGGTCCCGTTCGCGAACTCGATCTTCACTATCGACCCTGCAGCCACGGTGGAGCTGTAGGTTTCCACGATGGTGAGGTTACTTCCCAACGCTGCCTGCACTTCGGCCAAGCTTGCTCCCGAAAGCCGCGCGATGGTGTCCTTCGCGGCATCTTCACTGTAGACCGACTGCTTCTTGTTGAAGGCGCTGTCGTAGTTCGGCTCGGCGGCAGTGGGGAAGTCTACCCTCTCGCGACCGTCAAGGGCAAGCGACATGAAGATTCTCCAGGCGTCCTTGCACCAGGGCGCCTCCCACATCTCCCGTTCCTGCGCGGCGCCCGTCCATACTGCGCAGGAAAGCTGCGGGGTGTAACCGCAGAACCACAGGTCGCGATGCTCCTGGGACGTGCCCGTCTTGCCTGCGCTCACCTGGCCCGACGGCAGCGCCGACCCGCGGCCGGTTCCCTGGGTGACCACACCTTGCAGCACGCGGGTCACCTCTCCTGCAACCTCGGGGGAGAGCACCTGCTCGCCTGGTACCTCCGTGTTGTCGATGAGCGTCGTGCCATCTTGGGCGATCACCTGGGTGATGCAGGTGTCGGCGTGGCGGATGCCCCCGGTCGCGAATGCTCCGTAGGCGCTCGCCATGCGCAGCGTGTTCGTCTGGGCGGCGCCGAGCGTGAGCGCGGGGTAGGCTCCGTAGCCGTACTTCGTGTCGCCGGCAACGCCGAGGCGCGCCGCCATGTCGAGCAGGCTCTGCGGCGTCACGCCGTCGGGGTCGGTGACAAGCCGTGCGAAGCCGGTATTGGCGGAGACCCAGGTCATTCGCTCGATGGAAAGGTATCCGTAGTTTGCCCCCGCGTAGTTGGTGACGGGCTTGCTCCATGCCGCGTTCACGAACCCCGTGGAGCAGTCGATAACCGTTTTCGGGCTGATGCCCTGCTCGATGGCGGCGGCCAGCGTGAACGCCTTGAACGACGAGCCCGCCTGGCGCCCCGTCGCGCTCGTTGCGAGGTTGAACTGGCTGTCCGACCAATCCCTCCCGCCTATCATAGCGAGCACGTAGCCGGTGTTCGGGTCGATGCACGTCATCGAAAGGCTCACATCGCTGTCGCCGGTTCTCGCCATATCGTCGTACACTTCCGCTGCCGCTTCCTCCGCGTAGCCCTGAAGCGTCGGGTCGATTGTGGTGTAGACTGTAAGCCCGCCGTCGAACACCTCCTCGAACGAAAGCTGGTCGAGGAGCTGCTGGCGCACGTAGCTCGTGAAATACGGGTACTCGTAGATGCCGTCTTCGGCGCGTGTTTCGACGTCTAAGACAAGCTCCTCCTCGATGGCGCTATCGTGCTCCTCCTGCGTGATCGTTCCGTGCGTGAGCATGCGGTCGAGCACGACGTTGCGACGCTTCGTGCAGTTTTCGGGATAGTCCTCGGGGTTGTTGTGCGTCGGCGACTGGGGGATGCCCACAAGCGTCGCCGCCTCTGCAAGTGTAAGGTCGATTGCGCTCTTGGAGAAGTAATACTGCGCTGCGGCCTCGATGCCATAACACCCCGAGCCGTAGTTGATCGTGTTCAGGTACATAAGCAGGATGTCGTCTTTGGAATACGCCTGCTCCATCTCGATGGCGAGCTCGGCTTCGCGAACTTTGCGCCGAAACGAGATATCGTTTGCCTCGCTTGATAGAAGCGTGTTGCGCACGAGCTGCTGCGTGATGGTGGAGGCGCCCTCGAGGCTGCCGCCGTTCAGGTTGTTCACGAGCGCGCGCCCGATGCCGTAGTAGTCCACGCCTTCGTGCTCGTAGAACCGGGTGTCCTCCGTCGCGACCGTGCCTTCCAGCACATAGTTGCCCACCTGGTCCTTCTCGATGGGTTCTTGGTCTTGCAGATAGAACTCCGCTAAAAGGGTGGTGCGATCGTTCGCGTAGATGCGCGTCTTGGCACTGTAGGCGAAGGCATTCGGGTCGTGCACGCTGGGCAGCTCGCCGACCCATGCGTCCACGACGCGTCCCACGCCGAAGGCCCCTAAGCCGACGACGAGGATGACCGAAAACGCCGCAACGAGCACTCCCCACGCTGGAGCATGGGTGCGCATTTCACGGTGTTTTCTCCTTACTCTCATGATTCGTCTATACTACCATGAACCGACCATCTGGTCTTTCAGACGAGGAGACACCTACTTTATGCGGAATATGGAACTATTGGCGCCCGCGGGCAACATGAGTGCCCTTCACGCTGCCGTGCGTGCTGGTGCGGACGCTGTGTATCTCGGGCTCGAGTCGTTCAACGCGCGCCGCGGGGCCGACAACTTCACCATCGCTACACTCAAGGAGGCGTGCGATTACGCGCATCTGCGGGGCGTGAAGATCTACGTCACGTTGAACATCATCGTGCTGCCGGGCGAGGTGGGCCGCGCGCTCGAATGCGCTCGCCAGGCATGGCGCGCAGGTGCTGATGCGCTCATCATCCAGGATATCGGTCTTGCGAGCGAGATAGCCCGTGCGCTTCCCGACATCCGCCTGCATGTTTCCACGCAGATGAACACGTGCAACGCCGCCGGTATTCGCGCCGCCGCCCGCATGGGTGCCAAGCGTGTCACGCTTGCCCGCGAGCTTTCCGTGGAGGAAATCGCCCATCTCGCGCAGGTAGGCGCCGAGGCAGGTGTCGAAGTCGAGGCGTTCGGTCATGGTGCGCTGTGCATCTGCTATTCCGGCCAGTGTCTCATGTCCTCCATGATCGGGGGCCGCTCCGCCAACCGCGGCCTGTGCGCGCAGGCGTGCCGCTTGCCTTACGAACTGCACAATGCCGCCCAAAGAAAGCCGCTTTCGGCGCCAGGCGAGCATCTGCTCTCGCCGAAGGACCTCTGCTCGGTCGATCTGCTTTCCGATCTGGCGCGAGCCGGCGTCGCGTCGCTTAAGATCGAGGGCCGCATGAAATCGGCCGATTACGTGTCGGCCGTCGTGTCGGTGTACCGCCGCGTGCTCGATCGGGTGTATGCGCAGGAGGGCTCTGTTTCTCCTGCTCGCCCAACGGAGGACGAGCGCCGCACGCTCGAGGAGGCGTTCTCTCGCGGGTTCACCACGGCGTATCTTGAAGGTCAGCGTGGGAACGACATTATGAGCTATCAGCGCCCGAACAATCGTGGCGCCTTTATCGGCCGCGTGGCCGAAGCACGCAGCGGCGTAGCAACCATTTCGGCCGAGCACGAGCTTGCAATCGGCGATGTCCTCGAGTTTTGGACGGGGAAGGGCCATGCTGCCCAAACGGTAGCCGACCTCTCCTTCGACAAGAAGGGCCGCGTGCGGATTGAACTCGATGCGCGCGTGAAGGGCGTGCGCGCGGGCGACCGCGTGTTCCGCGTGCGCAGCGCGAAGGAAGCCTTCGAGGACGACTCCCTCGAGCCGCGCGTCGAGGTTGAGGGCACGGTTCGCCTGCGCATCGGCGAGCCGCTCGAGGTCTCCTTCTCCTTTGCCCGCACGTCTCAGGGCGAGCTTGCCGAGGTTCGCGGTGTGGCGAGCGGGGCCGAGGTCGAGCCTGCTCGCACGAAAGCCGTCACCGAAGAGGATGTGCGCGCTCATATCGATCGCCTCGGCTCGACCCCTTATGTTCTCACGCGGCTCGACGTCGAGCTCGACGAGGGGGTCGGCATCGGGTTCTCGCAGCTGCACCGCGTTCGCGCCGAGGCCCTCGACGATTTGACCGAGCGAGCCTTGGCCGCCTACCATGCCCGTCGCCTTCCCCGTACCGAGGATCGCGAAGAGCTTCCCGCCGTCCGTCCGAGCGGCGCCCGCATCGGCGCATGGACGACGAACCCTGTGTGCGCGAGGGCCGCAAAGCGCACGGGCGCGCACATGGTGTACGTGCCGGCGCTGAACTACGGGCGCGGCGAGGCGGTGGTCGCGGGTCAGCTCACGGCCACGGTCGAGCAGGCGGGCTACCCCAAGCAGTGCCTTCTCGCCATGCCCGTCGTTGATCACGACGAGGTCGGGCTCTCGCGAGAGGCGAAGCTTGATTTCGACCCGTGGCGTTACGCAACGTCGGGGCGCCCGGTGTTCGTGGAGAGCCTCGGTGCCATGCAGATGGCCGCCGAGATTGGGATTCCCTTCGAGGTCGGCCCGCATCTGCCCGTCACGAACAGGCTTGCGCTCGACGAGGTTGCTCGCATGGGTGCCGTCCGCGTGTGGCTCTCTCCCGAGCTCTCTCTCGACCAGATTCGCGAGCTGTCCCGCGATACCCCGGTTGAGCTGGGCATCTTCATCTCGGGCGCGCAAGAACTCATGATCACCGAGCACTGCCTGCTCATGAGTCAGGGCCCGTGCAACGAGGATTGCGCCGAGTGCCGCCGCCGTCGCAGCCCGCATTACCTTAAGGACCGCAAGGACTTCGACTTCCCCGTCATCACCGATGCGCTCGGCCGTAGCCACCTCTACAATAGCGTCGAGCTGGATTTGGTGGCTTCGCTTCCCGAGCTCATGGCGGCGGGCGTCACGTCCTTTATGGTCGATACGACGCTCATGAACGGCGAGCAGGCGGCGCAGGCTGTTGGTCGAGCCATCCGCGCGCTGCGTATCGCGCAGTCCGACGGAAACTCGGTCGCCAAGATCACAAGCGCCACCACAGGACATCTGTTCCGCGGCGTTCAGTAGCACGCCGCGACATAGGACGGGGCCTCTGTCTCTTTGGGGCAGAGGTCGGGAACTGTATCTCAGCTAGGCTACTTATCATTTGAAGGTGCTTCCCATGCGTAACGCTGCGGCCTCGCAGTGCCGGGAAGCTCCTTCCCGGGCGCTATTTCACGCTCGTAAGGCGTCCTTGGTAGCCGCAAAGGACGCGCGCATTGCCCTCGGCAATGGCAAGTCCTTTCTCGAGTGCCGCTCGCGGCAGGTCGTAGTCGTTGTTGTTCTGCGAGATGTGCATGGCAACGACGGCCTCGGGCGTGCGAAGACCCGCGGCGCGCGATTCGGTGATGAGTGCGGCAAGCTCCTCGGTTGCCTGCGGGTTCGAGAGGTGGCCGAATTCCGAGGCGATGCGTCGCTTGATAACGTAGGGGTAGTCGCCGCTTTGCAGCATGCGCTCGTCATGGTTGCTCTCGAGCGCCAAAATGCGCACGTCGCGCAAGGCCTCGTGCGCCGCGTTCGTCACGATGCCCGAATCCGTTATGTAGCCTAGCGCGTCGCCGTCGGGCGCCTCGACGCGAAAGCCGAAGGAAGCGGCAGCATCGTGGCTGGTTGCGAAAGGGAAGGCGCGCAAGCCGGCGGCCTCGATTGCGCGCTGCCCCGAGGAGAGCGGCAAGATGGCGCAATCGCCTGCGACCTTCTGCAGCGCGGAGCTCGCGTCGATGCAGGCCTGGTTTACGTAAACCGTTGGTGCGCAGCCTAATTTCGCGAGGCCGCGCAACACCACGCCCAACCCCTTGGTGTGGTCCCCGTGCTCGTGGGTGATGAGCACGGCGCCGATTCGGGCGGGGTCGAAGCCCGCCTCGTCGCATCGCTCGAGGAAATAGCGCTTGCAGATTCCGCAATCGATGAGCACCCCCGCGCCTGTTGCGGCGTTTTCAACGATGGCAGCGTTGCCTTTGCTTCCGCTTGCGAGCACATGTAACTTCAGCACTATTTGTTCTCCTGTCGGGCGATGGGCAAGAATAGCCCTCGACCGTGACGATTAGATTCCACTGCGGCATTGTAGCGAAACGCCACTCGCTTCAGCGAAGAGTTTGGGCGAGAAGCCCCCTTTCGGGAAAAGTGTCTGGCAGCCGAGAGCGTTCATTCGCTAATTGCGCAGCCCCCTCGATAGATTCGGGGCTCATGCTGCCTATGTGTTAGAATCGCTTGTGCAAATCCGTTGTATGAAGGACATTTCGATGCTCACACCTGAAGAACAGCTTCACATCATCTCCTCTGGCACGGCGCAGATTGTGCCGGAAAGCGCTCTGCTTGAAAAGCTCAAGCGCGGCAAACCCCTCAACATCAAGCTCGGCGTCGACCCGACGGCTCCTGACATCCATATCGGCCACGCCGTCCCGCTGCGCAAGTTGCGCCAGTTCCAGGACCTCGGCCACGAGGTCACGCTCATCATCGGTGACGGCACGGCGCTCATCGGCGACCCGTCTGGGCGCAACTCGACCCGCCCGCAGCTTTCTCGCGAGCAGATCAAGGCGAACGCGGAAACATACGTCAACCAGGCATTCAAGATCCTCGACCCCGAGAAGACGACGCTTCGCTACAACTCCGAGTGGATCCTCTCGCTGAACATGGAAGAGCTCTTGAAGCTCATGGCGCAGTTCACGGTCGCCCGCATTCTCGAGCGCGACGATTTCCATAACCGCTACACCTCGAACCTGCCAATCAGCCTTCACGAGTTCATGTATCCGGTCATGCAGGCTTACGACTCCGTCGTTATCAAGGCTGACGTCGAGCTCGGCGGCACTGATCAGCTCTTCAACTTGCTTGCCGGTCGCGAGCTTATGGAGAAGCTCGGCATGGAGCCGCAGGTGTGCCTGACGCTCCCGCTGCTCGAGGGCACCGACGGTGTGAAGAAGATGTCGAAGAGCTACGGCAACTACATCGGCCTCACCGATGAGCCGTCCGACATGTTCGGCAAGGTCATGTCCATCCCCGACGAGCTTATGGTGAAGTACTACCGTCTTGCATCTACCGAGTCTGTTTCGGCAATCGACGAGATCGAGGCCGGCTTGGCCAACGACGAGCTCCATCCTAATAAGGTAAAGCGCGCCCTCGCCCGCAACATCGTTGCCGCTTACTATGACGAGGAACAGGCGAACGCGGCCGAGGAGCAGTTTGACCTCGTGTTCAAGAAGCATGACGTCCCCGACGACATCGCCGAGTACACGCCCGACCTCACTCCCAACGAAGAGGGCCTCGTCTATCTCGCGAAGATCATTCACGACGCCGGCCTTGCGCAAAGCGTTGGGGAAGCGCGCCGCCTCATCGATGGCGGTGGCGTAAAGCTCAACGGCGATGCGGTCGCGCCTAAGGTATACAACGTTGAGCCCGAGAAGCTGAAGGATTGCGTCCTGCAGGTTGGCAAACGAAAGTTCATCAAGCTCGTGTAAAAAAGGTCTTGCGGCGGTAAAACCGAATAGCTATAATAAGAAACCCGCGTTTGAGGAGAGCGTGGGTTTCTTCTTTCACTCAGCTTGATTGAGAGCAGAAACGGTGGCACTTCAAAACCGCTCAAAACTTTTTGAAAAAAGTTCTTGACGGCGAGCGAGAGGTCGCGTAATATATCTCCTTGCGCCGCGGACGGAAGGAAGCGGCGGGGCGGGG
>OLQV01000313.1_pt1 | contig 48862 bp, 85 predicted proteins | sample 1672371 | NCBI WGS metagenome assembly OLQV01 (sample SAMEA3136676, study PRJEB25190) | human gut metagenome
ATTGTATATGCAATAGATACAATTTAAAACGCTTGATGTTTGAGAGCTGAGCAGCGCACGTATTGGGTGCCCTGGGGGTGTATACGAAAAGCGACAAACAGCCCCACTTAGCCCCTCAAATATCCTCAAAAACAAAAAGGCCTTTGCTCATACCTTAACTGCACCAAGCAGTATTTATTATTATAACATAAGTTATATATTAATTAAACAACATACACAATAATAATATATATACATACAACTACGATAAAATAATAGTTATATATAATATATAACAGTAAAGGAGTTAACGGAGATGAAATTAACAGGATTTGAGTCGAGCAAAATTAATTCCGACATGGTAAATCACCCTAGCCACTATAACTTGCCTGACCGTAAAGAGTGCATTGATGAAATGATTGACATTTACGGACTTAAAGATGTGGCGAAATGGTGTGAGATTACTGCATACAAGTATAAATATCGTGCCGGGCATAAAGATAGCTTCACGCAAGATATACAAAAAGCTTCATGGTACATGGTTAAAGCTCGTGAGCTTAAATCTAAGCATAGATGGGAGATTTTCAGTAAGATTGCTGACAGATACTTGCCAATGTTCATTAAAGGTATTTTTACATGGATTATGTTATTCTGTATGTTTCATGCGATACTCTTTTCTGACCGATGCTCGATGGCTGTTTCAATAGTGTTTTTAGCTCTTGCGTGCATAACTGAGGCAGTATTGAAAGAAAATAAAGACGATTAGATTTTGAGGTGTAAATCATGTTTGTATTAAAAATTGCAACAACAGTATGGCTAGCATTAATTGCTTTTGGAATGGTAAATGCCACATTAAACGAAAAAGTGACAGTCAGTACAAGACTTCTTGGTATTGCGGTAATGTTTGGTCAGATACTTGCCATAGCATTCATGTGGCAGTAAATATAGGGCATTCGCCAAGCGGTAAGGCACAGGATTTTGATTCCTGTATACGTTGGTTCAAATCCAACATGCCCTGTTCGGGGTTTACTTGGTTCCCCGACATTGGACTTAGTAGTTCCTTTCACCCTCATAGTGGAAAACTGTTAAGAGCCGTCACAAGGCTCGTGAGGGTTTAATCGTGTATAATCCCACAATGCACGAGCGTGAAAGCCAACCTGTCGCAAAGACATCTGTAATAGGCAGAGTAGACATATATACCCCCTTTAATTAATTGTTAAACTAGGGCAACTCAAATCAAATGAGTCTTAGGTGAGGTGCAATTCCTCACATGTCCTTTGCTGTAGGTTTCGTTAGTTCTTTTCCTACAGCACATACAAATTTATATCTCCGGAGGGTGTAGCCACTCCTTAGACTTCACCCTCATTATCGGCATGTAGCTCAGTGGTAGAGCAGTCGGCTATTAGCTGATTTGTCGTGGGTTCGATTCCTACCTTGCTGATTAAACTTACGACAGGGGTGAACCTTGCCGTAAGCGGTAGAAAGTCCGCATGAAACTGTACAATGTAGCGCAAAAGCAGTTTCAATATAACAGTCACGCTACGGCTGTTATATTTTGCCGATATGGGATAAAGGTATTCCAGTAGCTTGCTAAGCTATCCAACAGAAATGTTGTTCGTGTTCGATTCACGATGTCGGCGCTCTCGCGTGTAAACTGAAAAGAGAAATAAGTTGTTGGTTATCTATATTTCTTAAAACCATCTACATGCGAGTTGATGTGTGGCGGAATGGGTAAACGCTATAAACGAAGTAGGTACTGTACCAAACAGAGTTCATGTGAAAGCGAAGCATGAATAGTCCTTAAAGGTTTCTGAATCAGTATTATGTGTGGTTCAAATCCACACCACATCAATCATATGTTGGTTTAGTACGAGCGGTTATATCTTGAATAGCGGTTGCGTAATGCTGGCTGGTCCGCAATAGAGCGGTTTCGGAAAATAAAATAAAACACACAAAAACAAGTTGCCAGTAGGTACGCGCGACCGAAAGCAATGGGGTGAGACACTTCAAAATTCTGTAATGTGTTTTGGGAAACCTTTTGATGGAGTGTATCTTGCCTTTTCGGATAGTAGTTCAGTTGGAAGAACAACCACTGCAATAGCAGTAATTGAGGGAGCCACAGGTTCGATTCCTGTCTATCCGATTACAACAAACTAGGTGATGCAGACCGAAAAGCACAAGCCTTAGTGCCTGTTTGTTGTTTTGTTAATAAGGCTATTATCAGAAAGGCAGGTAATAATATTATGAATTTTGCAGAAAATGAAAATTCAAGAATACTTCCTAATGTCCAAACCCCTATAATCTATTTTCTTATGGATGGGGATGAGGTTGTTTATGTTGGACAATCTAAAATAGGATTAGCAAGACCATATTCACATAAAGATAAAAAATTCACCAAAATAGCAATTATTAATTGCAAAGAAAGTGAATTGGATGATAAAGAAACAGAATTTATCAAAAAATATAAGCCGAAATACAATAAAATGGCGGGGAAAAGCGATTATTCATACGCTAGAATAAAAACAATAATCAAAAACCAAACGAATATTCGTAACTTTAATGTGTATGATGTAAGAAAGCTTGTGACAAAACTTGGATTGAAAACTCATATTTTCAATGGGAGCATTTATATAAACGCAGAAGATTTTGATAAAATGTTTGCTTTTGTAAAAGAAACAAGTAACGGAATTGCGAACAAGGAAGAATGGAAGAAAAAAGTATTTTAATTTAATTCGGTAAAATCAGTTGCCTAGTGATTGCAACACGAAAAGCGGAACCGTGACCGCCTGACAGCTGTTTTTATATAAATCACGGAGTTATCGGTACGGAGGTAATTTATGAATTTTAATGAACTTTTTGTAGACAAATCAAAGACACTTATCATAAATACTGATTTAGCACTTGTTTTAGGAGATTTAAACGAGGCAATAGTGTTAAATCAATTAAATTATTGGCTAGGAATTAACAGAAAAGCCGGTAAAAATTTTATTGACGACAGATATTGGGTATATAACTCATACAGCGATTGGAAAGCTAAAGATTTTCCGTATTGGAGTGAAAAAACGATACAGAGAACATTCACAAGGCTTGAAAATAAAGGAGTTGTTGTATCTGCTAATTATAACAAATTGGGTATTGATAAAACAAAGTGGTACACAATAGATACTGAAAAATTACAAGAGCTTGTGGATGAATTTAATTCCGATGAGGACAAAATGACAAATCGACAAGACAATATGACAGACCGACAGGACAAAATGACCTGTCGAGAAGGACAATGTGACAGACCATTACCAGAGATTACTACAGAGAATATAAACAGAGAATATAATTCAGAGATTACAGGAGAGGTACATACATCTGTTTCCGAGAAACAGACGGCAAGAGTTACCCGAAAGGATATGCAAGCAAAGATAGATGATATGCTCTATAGATTCTCTGAAATCTGTGACAACAACATTGAAAACAAGACAGTCGGAGAAGCAGTCAAAAACGCATTTTGCAGATACATGAACCTGTACGAAACATATTTTTACAAGTTTCATCCAATCTTGACCGATAAGACATTGACTAATGTATGTCTGTCGCTTTCTAATGTGACCGATACAGAGCATAATCACTTTGAGTGGACAGATGTTTACTTAACAGACGAAACAGGGCTTACAGGGCTTGATAGAATGGTTAACGAGCATTTCAGACGAACACATAGAAGAGAGACTAACTACTCGATAACGCATTTTGCTAAAAGCGACTATCTGTTACAGTTGGCGCAAGGCATTATTGAGTACTAAACGGAGGTATAAATATGGCAAAGGGAGTTAAGACACGAAATATTGATTCATTCCGAGAGGGATTGATGGAATATGCATATGGCAGATGTTCACAGGCACAAGCAGCAAAGATAGCCGGTATGAGTGTACCGACATTTAGGAAGTACGCAAATATGCATTTTTTAGGCATTCCGTTTCCCGACACACTGTTTAAGACAAAGGAGAAATGAGAAGCATGTGTGAATTTTGCGAAGATATGGCAATGAACGATGATGAATATATGAAAAAAGATACGCCGGCGGAGATTTTATTTGCAAAGATGAAAATGGATTCGGAGTGTTGATTGACACAGGAGACAGTGGTTGCCTTGGATATATAAAAATCAATTATTGCCCTATCTGCGGTAGAAAGTTGGTGTAGTAATGGCGGAACCTTTGAGCAAATTAGCAGAAAAATGTAAAAGTTGCCCTAAATCTGAAAAATGCGACCATAAAAGAATGGAGTTATGCGCTTTAGCGGATTTGCCACCACAAAATCTTGCAAGTGCTACACAAGGCATTTTGATAGACAATATGTCGCCTGTATTGAGGGAAGAAATAAAAAGCCCTTTAAGCCCATTTGGGTACAAAGACGAATTGGAAAAAGCACTAAATGATTTCCATTTTGGAAATAGGTTTATGTATGGTGCTTAGGAAGTTGGCGGAAGAATGAAAGCATTAGAAGAAATATTTTTTAGAGCTTGCGTGAATGAACAGAAAAGAAAATTGCCTTCAAGCAATCGAGAATTGAGCATAAGAACTATTGGAAATATTTTTGAAAGGCTTGGATTCTCATATAAGCAGTTAATGTATTATGTCAGAAAGTGGTCTGACAGGGGATTTTATGATTACGGAGTAACACTTGACTTGGGATGGTTTGAATTTGACAAACTGACCGGAGAATATAAGCGGATTTATGATTCTATGACAAGTACGGACGGATGGGAAGATGGGGAGTTGGCAAATTATATTGTCAGAAATTCTTTTAAACGAGATAGAATAACACCACTTGATATTCTGTATATGTACGGATTGGTTTAAAAGGCGGTGGAAGAATGAAACATCAAAAAGAATGGCGCACTTGCGACAGGTGCGGAAAAGAGATAAAAGTAGGGCTGTTGGGTACAAACTCAATCACGAGAAACGGTGTATTGAATACAACCTACGATTTATGCAATGAGTGCATGGAAGATTTTTGGGGGTTTATGAGAAATGAAACTGACAGTCGGAAATAGCGTATATGAAATGAAGGCAGAACAATTAAAAGCTGTTTTACATGTTGCAAGTAAACAGGTTCCGTTTGGAATTTATGCAATCAGCAAAAAAGGCATGGCTATTCTTTTGAAGGAAACCTATTCCACCAATGAGGAACTGAAAAAGGCTGTTTCTGATTATGCGATGAAAGGATTTAAGGTTTATTATAATGAGCATGGCAGAAGTAATTAAATCAATAGAGCGTGAAGCGTTTAGAGAAGCACAATCACACGAAATAGGCGGTTTAAATGGTGAACCTATAGAAACATCTGAACTTCACGATATGACTATTGACATTGATATTTCAGTTGATGCAGTCAATGAGTATGCAAAATCAATTCTAGGCAGATACCCGAAAAATAATTATGAATTTTCAAGAGCATTAGCAATGAAAATCCTAGAGGAAACAAAATCATTAGCGAATAGTGAGGAGAAAGAGTGAGATTATGAAATATCAAAGCACAATGCTTTGCGGTAACATATCCGGTGGCTATTTAACAAAGACGCCATGTATAAGCAAAGATGATTCAATTCCGGAATGGCTTAGAAAAACCGTCGAAAGAGCAATAATTGATGGAATTGTGGAGGACAGCAAAGATGAATAAACCTAGATTTCTTTTTGGAGATATTGTTGTTGTAAACAAGTCAGACATAGGAGTTATCTGCAAAACGTGGGAAAAATCAGACGGAAAATACGAATACGAAGTTTATGTAAGACTTGCAAACAGTATAATTACATTCGCGGAAGAAGATATTGACAGGTACAGAGTAAGACATAAATATCTTAACGAAGAGGAAATGGAATGGCAGTGGAATTAAATGGCTGATTATCAGCAGAAAGGAATATATTATGAAAAAGAAAATTTTGGCAGTTGTATTAGGATTGACATTGTGTTTAGGAATGACCGGATGCGCGTCATGGAACAGGGCAGTAACAGATATGAAAAGTGATGTAAATGGCGGTATGCAAAGAACAATTACTGTATACACGGCAGACGGCAAGAAACTTGCAACATATGAGGGAAAGATTGATATTGATACAAACGATGGTGGATATGTTAAGTTTGATTTTAACGGCAAGAGATATATCTACTACAACTGCTTTGTAGAAAGCATTGCGGATATTGATTAAGCAATATTACCGACTACGGACTAATCGTAGTTGCTGACCTTGGAAAGATAAAGGTTGATAAAACATAGAAAAGGAGACGGAGAACATGAAAAAATTATTTGTAAGTGTGCCGACGAAAGGCAGAACAGAGGAAGAAATCAAAGCTAGTATTCAGAAGATGAAAAAGATTGCTGAAATCTACGAGGGCGAGGAGTTAGAGCTTATCGACAGCTACATTGAGGATAACCCACCTAAAGGCAGCAAGGAAGCTGTATGGTATTTAGGCGAAAGCCTTAAGAAGCTGGCACAGGCTGATGTATTCATTGGAATTGATGAAGCATATGATTGGAATGGCTGTTGTATTGAAAAAGATACAGCGTATAGATATGGCATTAAAATGTATATAGTTCAAGCGAGGGACGTAATTGATAATTATAATGTGCTTTTACAGATATCAAATCCTATTTGCTTTGACGCAATGCCAACATTCTAATAAAAATTTTACCGGCTAACAAATGGAACTAGTCACTACTCTAAATAGTGGGAAGGACGAATGACCATGATAAAAACTGTTATAGCGATTGTAATTATAATTATATTTGCCGTATGCGAAATCATAAATTTTATAAACTACAAGTTTTATTCAGAACTTATCGACGTAAAGTACAACAGAAACACAAAGTACAGAAAGTCTGGACACTTAACCCTTAAAGAAGCTAAGGAAAGATGCTATCCACAATGCAGATATGCGGTAGTAAATGTTGAATTTAGCAATTATCCATCATGGATTTGTAAAGATATTGAAGAGGCAAGAGAAAGAGTAAAAGATAGTTGTCAAAGATTGTATATTGTAGACTTTGAAGATGTGATATAGTTACACAATGATTTGTAGCGAACATAGCGTTGAAGAGATAATGATTAAAACAACAGAGTAATATATTACCGCCGTATAAGCGACTTACGGTGCTAACCTAGAAAAATTATAGGCAGAGGTCTATAAGCACCTTTGCTTTTTAAAAGTGGAGGTGCTTTTTCGTGGCTAGTCAGAGCCTTATTTCCACAGTAAACGGATATGAAAACTACATAAAGGATAAAGGAATAGACGAGCAAGTAATTAATGCCTATGTAGACGCTTGTAGTGTAGCCATAAACGGTGAGAAAGATATTGATTATGGACTACAACTCACTAAGAGGGCAAAAGAGCTTATAGAGAGCTTCTGCACGGCTAAAACAGGTGGTACGATTTGGGATTTGGAAAAATACGCATTCGACCACAAAACCACATATGAGCTGATAAACAAAAAATATGAGGTTTTGCTACTTGAAGCTCAAAACAAAATCGTTGACAGCTATTTTCAGTACATAGAGAAAAAGCGTGAGCCTAAAGACCGATTTTATATGCCACGTAGAAAGCAACTAATCAAAATCGGACTTGTGGACGCATTGCAAGGCATGATTGATGATAAATACGACATATTGTGCGTGAGCCTAGTGCCTGGAGCTGGAAAGAGTACGATTGAGAAATTTTTTCATTCGGCAGTTGCCGGCTGGTTTCCGAAAGATTACAGCCTATTTTATTCACACAGTGGTGACATTACACGAATGTACTATGATGGAGTATACGACATTGTTACCAATGATGATGATTATGCGTGGCATGACATTTTTCCTAATCTATCAGTTACAAGCACGAATGCCAAAATGGAGCAATTCAATATTGGCAAATACAAACCTTTTCCGTCAGTACAATGTACTTCTGTCGGAAGTAAGAATGCTGGAAAAGTCCGTGCAAGTAAATTTTTGCTAGTTGATGATATGATAGGCGGAATTGAGGAAGCCTTAAATCCTACAATACTTGATAAATTATGGGATAAATACGCAGTAGACGCAAGACAGCGTAAGACACAAGATACGGACGGAAAGCCATGTAAAGAGATACATATTGCCACTCGTTGGAGCGTACATGATGTTATCGGACGCATTCAAAACATGTATGTCGGAAATCCAAGAGTCAAAACAATATCGGTTCCTGATGTAGACCCGGTGACAGGAGAAAGTAATTTTGATTATGAATATGGCGGTTTTACAAAAGAGTTTTTTGCGGACCAACAATTACTCATGGACGAAATCTCTTACCGATGTTTGTATAAACAGGAACCTATCGAGCGTGAGGGCCTATTGTTTCCTGATGATAAAATCCGCAGATACTTCAATCTACCACATGGTGAGCCGGAAATTATCACAGCTCAATGCGATACGAAGGGAAAAGGCACAGACTATTTTGTTATGCCAATACTACAAAAATATGGTGAAGACTATTACTGCGTTGATTGCGTGTGTGATAATACGGCAGACTATGAAATGCAGTATGAAAATGCGTCAAACACATTAGTCAATAATCAGGTACAAGAGTGTGAGTTTGAGCGTAATGCCGGTGGTGACAGAGTGGCTATGGAAGTTAATAAGAGAGTTGAAAATAAAGGGTGGATATGCAACATCACTGATGTACCGACAGAAACTAACAAAGAAGCACGTATTTTTCAGTGTTCTAACTGGATTTTACAACATATTATTTTCAAAGACCAATCACTTTATAAGCCCAATGAGCCTTATGGAGTAATGGTATCACTGCTGAAACGATATTCAGTAACAGGCAAAAAACAGCTTGATGATGTTCCTGATGTTTTTTCAAACTTTGCCTTAAGAATGACGCAAGGCAGTAGAATAGCAAAGGTTGAAGCAGTACACAATCCGTTCAGAGGAGGGCTTTATTAATGACAAATACTTGTTTTATGTGCGGAGCCACTATCGAAATTGACAAAAAGCAAAAATATGTTTGTGAGGAATGCGACAGAAAAATAAAATTGTTGAAACAACTTACAAATGTGGATAAAGCAAAGGAAAAAATAGAGAAAAAGGCAAAACGAAAAAGAATTAAAGATTTAGATTATGAACAAGAGGCTTGCGAAGTTGCACGAAAAATAATGTCAGAGGGCTATGTTTTTAATAGCGTAAATGAAATTTGCTTTGCCATACAGCTTGAAAAAGAAAACATCAAATATTATCCAAATTACAAAATAGGCGAATGCAAAGTAGACTTTTTTATACCGGATTTAAAGAAGATTGTTGAAGTTGATGGCGAAATATATCACACAGATGAAAATAAGGATTTTTTAAGAGAAAGAAGGATAATGAGCTGTATTGACAATGGTTATGAGATTGTGAGAATACCGGCTTTGTTTGTGCCTGATTATATTCTATTGGGATTAAAAGAGGGTTTAGACTTTATAGTTGATAAAAGAAAGTTTGATAATAGATTTAGAGACACTCGGTTCGACAAGATATATTGGGAAGAATTTATTAATTATAAGTATGCAATGAGGAGAGCGAAATTATGAATACAAAAACTTACTTAAATCAGATTAGCAGATTAGATAAAATGATACAAAATAAGCTGTCTGAGATATACCGGCTTAAGACAATAGCATGTAGCGTTACTGTTTCAACGGACAAAGAGGCAGTTGATGTTTCATCTGACAAAGATAAATTAGGCAGTACAGTAACTAAAATTGTGGACTTGGAAAAAGATACAGATAAACTTGTTGATGAATTTATGAGAAAAAGAAATCATATTATCAGCCAAATTGACAGCATGGAAAATACTGACTATTATCACGTACTCTCAATGAGATATGTTAATCAAAACACTTTTGAAGAAATCGCACAGGCTACAAATTGGAGCATAAGAAAAATATTTACAATCCACGGCAGAGCCTTGCAAGAGTTTGAAAGGCTTTACGGAAAAGAATATCTTGAAAATGTGCAGTAGTGTGCATAGTTTTGCATATCATTGCATATATACACTTAAAAAATTGACAGTTATAATATAACTATGAAAAAATCGTAATTCGTTCATTGCGTAAAATCTCTTTAAGAAATAGCACTCACAGATTGTGGGTGCTATTTTTAGTGAAACGAGGACAACATGAATAATCAGAATATTGTACCAACAGGAAAACGAAGTGTAATGTGCCCTCGTTGCGGTAAATTGCTAACGTGGGTGAATAAAAGTGACAAGAAACACCACAAAGTAATGTGTACGCACTGCCGTAAATGGATATGGTTTTGGGCTGGCACACAAGAATTTCAGATAAAAGAGGTTCCACAGAGAACTTCTGCAAGTGGCATGAGGTTTTATTGATGTATAGATATGCTCATAAAAACGTAAGACCTTTTTCGGCTGTCTGTCAGAACAATTACGGCAGACAAGTTATTTTCACACGCAAAAGGCAAATCACAAAAAACAACATAATAGAAGAACTGAATAAAGCACTTGTGATTCACGAACAAAACGCTATTGAGATTGAGTATCTTGACAGATACTATCGTGGTGACCAACCAATTTTGTATCGGCAGAAAGTGAACCGACCGGAAATCAATAACAAGATTGCTGTAAATCTTGCATACGAACTTGTTGAGCGCAAAACCGCAGAGATGTGTGCCGAGCCAATCCAATATGTGCTGCGTGGCACCGATAACCACAAGTCAGAGGAAATCACACGGCTTAACATCACAATGGATTCAGAAAGCAAACAGGAGTGTGATATAGACATACATCGTTGGAGAAGCATATGCGGTACCGGCTACAGATTCATCGGTAATGATGACGGACAAGGACAGTTGCTTGATGAAAGCGATTTTTACTTATCTTCTGAAAATCCAATGTATACGTTTGTAGCGTACTACTCAAACGGCCGTCCAGCATTCTCTTGTCAAATCGGAGAGGATGAGAACGGAGCAGATATTTATTATGTGTTCACCGATAATGAGTGGTTTGATATTCGTAACGACAAGATTTATGCAAGCGGAATAAACGGCAATAGAGCAATTCCGGTGATTGAATATCCGAACAATGCAAGGCGATTATCTGACATTGAAATGACTATTGCAATTACAGACGCTATTAACGTGCTTACATCGGACAGGATTAATGGTGTCGAGCAGTTTGTGTCTGCATGGGTGAAATTTGTTAATTGCGAGATTGACATAGATACATTCAGAAAAATGCGTCAAGAGGGAGCATTGGTAGTTAAATCTAACAATGGTTCAGATAACAAGGCTGATGTTGATGTAATGACGAGCGAGCTTAATCAGACAGAGGGGCAAGTGGTATTCACAGACCTTTTTGAAAGATTTTTAAGCATACAGGGCCTTGCAAATCGTCAGGGTAATACAGGCGGTGATACCGGCTCGGCTGTAGAACTGAGAAACGGACATTACGATGCCGGGCTTAGGACGGCTATTAATGAGCCTATCCTTAAGAAGTCAGAGAGAATGGCACTTAGGCTTATTCTTAACAGGCTGAGAATTAATAAGGGATTTACGCTTATGCCTAGTGATGTTGAGATACACATTAATCATAATAAGCTAGATAACATGCTTGTTAAAGCAGAAGTGCTTGAAATATTACTTAGGTGCGGTATCAATTACAAGAGAGCTGTCAAGACGATTGACATGTTTAGCGACCCTGAACAAGTCACTCTTGAAAGTGCTAAGCGCATGGAAATGTTATTCCCGGAAGAACAGCCGACAACAGCTGCACCTAACAATAATAACGATGATAAGAACAATGGAAAGACAGCCGATGAATAATTGGCTGTCAATTTATTTTGGAGCTTGATATGGCAGACGAAATCCACGCACTTAACAAAAATGAAATACAAGACATAGATTATGACACATATTTTGGTGAGATGGATTTGACGGACGAGGAAAAGGAAGATAGAAAAAAGCTTGCTGAAAAGTTTGAAAAAATCTTTGTTATGCTATTTGCCTTGTTATCCGGCAAGGAAGAAACAGAGATAACAACTATCACCAAAGAATTTATTATCAGATATGAGAGCATTGCCACACAGTATTGTAAGGCAAAGAAAACACCCTCATATATTACGGATTATGCCCGGTACATTGTGAATGAGGTAGTTGACGCTACCACACAAAATACTGAAGTAGAGTATTTTACTTCACAAAAGCGAGCAAAAAATGTAGCTGCGAATGAAGCTAATGCAGTCGGCAATTACAGATTGCAAACTGATATGGTGAAACAAGGTTACAAAACAAAAGAGTGGCGCTCAAAAGAGGATTCACATGTCAGACCTACACATGCAGATGTTGACAGAAAGAGAATTGATATTTTTGAGCCGTTTGAAGTTGGAAATTCGCTGATGATGTTTCCAAAAGACCATTCTTTAGGGGCACAAGTAAAAGAAATCGCAGGGTGTAGATGCAGTCTTAAATATTACAAATAATGAGCAACTTGTAAGGAAAACTTATAGGTTGCTTTTTATTATACAAAATTTGCAGTTGTGCGTTAAACAACAGAAAAACTCGGCGGGAGCGACCCGCGATAACAAAAGCGTGAGTTACGGAGGTAATTGAAATGACAAGAAATGATGTTTTGAAGCTTTTTCCGGACGCAACGGATGAGCAGATAACAAATCTGCTTAACAAGAGCGGTGAGGAAATGGCAAGAGAGAAAGAGAAAGCCAATCAGTACAAGGCTAAAGCCGCCAAAGCTGACGAGCTACAGACACAGCTTGATGAGCTACAGGCTGGCAATATGACGGAACTTGAAAAGGCAAATAAAGCCTTAGAGACAGCCAATCAGCAGATAGCCAAGTTACAGAAAGATAACGCTGTCAGAGACTTGCGTGAGAAGGCTATGTCAGATTTTGGAATTACAGCAGAACAGGTAAAGACAGTAGTAAAAGAGGATGGCTCTTTTGACACAACATCACTTGGCAAGATTATTTCCGACATGAAAGCCAATGCGATAGCGGAGTATGAGAAAAACGCACTCAAAGGTACTCCGAATCCAAACAATGGCGGTAAAAATGATGAACCCGACTCAAAGCCGGCAGATGTAGCCAATGCAGAACAAATCTCATTTGGCACAGTTGCAAGTGCAGAGAGCCAAAACAGCTATGTAATTTAAACAGGAGGTAGAACGATGGGAAAACCAATCGTAAGAGACTTTACACAGGGTAAAGGAATTTTAAAATTTTTCCCTTATGAGGGTGCAGCGTGCCTTGTACCACAGACTATGGTAACAAGCGCAGACACAAACGGAATGAAGATTGTACCAGCCGGTACACCATTCCCAAGCAATGATGCAGAGTGCAAGGGTTATCTGTTACACGATGTAGATGTAACAATGGGTGACGCACCTGGAACATATGTATATCAGGGAACTATTGATTGGGAGAAAGTTAAGACACTTTCAATCGCAGATGAAGCTAGAACTGCAACACCTAGAGTTACTTTCTATGGCGCACCAAAGATTGTAGCAAGTCAGGTTTAAAAGGAGGTAGAAGAACATGGCATTACCATTAGCAGAAGCATTTACAGCGAGAAGCCTCGGTGTAATGTGGGATAACTACAAAAAGACATTAGGAACTGCCCCTTATCTTGGCAGACAAAAATTCGGAACACGTAAACAGGACTCACTCGACCTTAGATTCATCAAGGGCAAGAACGGACTGCCGGTATCACTCAAAGCTTCAAACTTTGACGCACAGGCAGAGTTAAGAGATGTTGGAGGCTTCTCTGACATTCAGAACTCAATGCCATTTTATCGTGAGGGATATATGGTAACGGAGAAAGAGGAACAGGAGTATGACAATTACAGAACTTCTGAAAACTCTAGCCTTGCCAATAACGTATTGCGTGAAATCTCTAAGAAACCAATGATGTTAATTGAGGGTGCATTAGTTGTACCGGAGAGACAGATTTGGCAGTTACTTGCACCTACAGATGGTGTACCAAAGGTAAAGGTTGTACTTGGCGATAAGAACTATGTCGTTGATTACACAGCCGATAATGGCGCAGAGCATAAGGAAAAGCACTTTAAGTCAATTACCGGCACAAGCGCATGGGATAAGTCTACCACATGTGCACCACTTGATGACCTTATCACAGCTCGTAGAGACTTTGCAAAGGCTACAGGCTACTCACTTACACGTTTCACCATGAATACAGAGACTTGGGAAATGGTGCTTAAGGCAGAGGACACAAAGAAACAGGTACTCGGTATCACAGCTTACAATGGCGGTATCAGATTACAGCAAGGACAGGTTACTGAATACCTTAGAGGATATGGTATCGAGATTGAAGTATACGATAAGCTCTATGTTGACGAGTCAGGACAGACACAGTACTTTGTACCAACAGGCATTGTATCTGCACAGTCTGCCGGAGTATTCCTTGGCGATTACACATTCGGTAAGACTCCAGAGGAAAGAAGCGGAAGTATCACAGACGGAAACCTCTCACTTGTTGAGACTGGTGTATCTGTATACACATACGCTACAAATCATCCTATCAATACTCACTGTATCGTATCTATGATTGGATTACCTACATTCGAGGGTATGGATAGCGTTATGGTTCTCAAAGTTAAGGAGGATTAAGGCTTATGATAGCAACGCACTCTATAAAGCATGATGGAGTGTGGTATAAAGTCGGAGACGAGGTGCCGGAAAGCAATAGCAATTCGGTGCCTTCTGATTTTATGAACCCACCTGAAATACCATACACAAAGACGGAAATTAACAGAATGTCAACAGCCGACTTAAAGAAGCTTGCGAGCGAAAATGGTATTGAAAATGCCACAGAAATAAATGGCAGCGACTTGAAGAAAATGTTAATTGAAAAGTTTGGATTATAAGGAGCTTGACTATGGAATTGAAAGACACAGCAGAAATGATGAATAGTGCTGATTACAAAGAAAGATTTAAAGCAGAGTATCAGCAAGTAGTTATTCGCTATAAGAAACTAAAAAATATGCTTGACAAGTGGGATAACGATGAACTTACATTTACTCCAACTTGCCCTAGAAGCACATATAATATGCAGATTAAAGCAATGACAGATTATATTGCAGTTCTTGAAGCAAGAGCGGTAATGGAAAATGTAGAGCTTTAGAAAGGGCTTGAGCTATGGCAGAATACACCACATTAGAGCGAGTCAAAATCAGACTTAAACAATATCATATCGAAACTGTCACAAACGACGATTATACAACATCTGATGTGGTCGCATTCGATAAAAATGAAGATAACCCACTCATTGAACAGCTCATTAAGCAAGCTACGGAAGATGTGAAAGCAAAAAGGTGCTATCCGGACACTTTCACTGATGATGATGTAACTGCCGATTTAAAGCAGTTTGAGAACGTTATTATCAATCTTGCTGTCTACGACCATTCACAAGCCGGTGAGAACTACATGAGCGCATTAAGTGAGGGCGGAGTGAGCCGTACATGGAAAGACAGAGATAAGCTGTTTGTCGGAGTTTTTCCTTTTGTCAAAGTGCTATAAGCAAAAGAAGATTGTGCGTTACCATTTTACTGATGTCGGTAAAGTGGTAGCAGGCGGTACACATTAAGTGGTGGTGGGCGGTGTGCCAAAATTATACGAAAGGCGGTATATCAATGCCAATAGCAGTAATTATAAGCATCGTATCAGTTGCTTTTTCCGTCTTTTTTGGGCTGTTTACTTTAGCTTTTAACCTAAAGAATAACAAAAAGTCCGATAATTCAGAGCTTACGGAACGTGTTCGGGAGAACACAAAGATAAACATAAAGCTTGACACTATATCAAGCAACACAACCGAGATAAAAAACGAGGTATTGGAAATGAGAAAAGAAATCAACTCTCACGATAACCGAATTGTTAAGGTTGAGGAGAGCGTTAAGTCGGCTCATCACAGAATAGATGGGCTTGAAGCAAGAATTAACAGTGATAAGGAGGACTAAGACATGGACTTTACACAAGTACCTACAGTAGTTGCTATTATGGTGATTACTTATTTAATCGGATATGCTTCAAAGCAGATACCACAGGTTAAAGATAATGTTATTCCTATTATCGTAGGTGTAGCCGGTGGAATACTCGGTATTGTTGGAATGTTTGTAATTCCCGGTTATCCGGCAGACAACATCCTTGATGCAATAGCAGTTGGCATTGTGTCGGGCATGGCAAGTACCGGTGTTAATCAGATTTACAAGCAGATAAAGAAAAATGCTTGACATCAATAAGCAAGCCATGAAGTACGCGCTTCAAGGTCAAACAGTCACAGTTTATGAAAAAGACGAGGACGGAAATCTAAAGTTTTACGAAACAGAGGACGGAGAGAAGATATACTACACCCATGAAGAAACAGGCTTTTCGGAGCCGGTTGATTTTCGGGCGAATATATCATTTGACGGAGGAGAAGCGCAGAACAAGGAATATGGCTTTAATACGGCTGATTTTGATGCTGTTTTGCTGACAGACAGAGGAGAATACCCCTTTAAAAAAGGTGACGTTATTTGGCTTGATAGTGAGCCTACAAAGGACGAAAACGGATTAGTTGATTCAACTTCCGCAGACTTTACGATAGTCGGAGTGAAACCCTCTCTCTATTCAGTTAAATACATGCTCAAAGCAGTTGTGAAAGAAGTGTAATTATGAAGCTTGACATTTCCCTAACAGAAAAATCTATACAAGATGCGATAGACAAGCTTGAAAGATACAAAGACCGCTTACAGGACAAGTGCATAGCGTTTGTTGGAGAGCTTGCTAGTAATGGCATTGCCGTAGCACAAGCAAATACAGGCAATTTTGGACACTATATCACGTTTAGTTACGAAATTAAAGATACAACAGACGGCTGCACAGCAATTGTGCTTGCTACCGAAACAGGACAGATACAAAGTACATGGCAAACGGCTGACGGACTCAAAACAGTTGATGTATCGCCTTTGCTTATGGCTGAATACGGCTCAGGTTGGAAAGCTAAACCACATTTCAATGACACAAGAGGTGGTCAAGGAACTTTCCCAGGGCAGACACACGCATTCGATAGTGAGGGCTGGTATTGGAGAGACGAAAGCGGAGAATTACACCATTCATACGGCATTACACCTACAATGCCGATGTATCACGCATTTGTAGAAATGGAAAATGACATTATGAGAACAGCACGGAAAATTTTTTAGTTGAGGTGATAAAGTGGCGAGTCAAAATCAATGGGTTTATGACCTTGAAAATCTCACATATGCGATTGTTAAAACACGATGTGAGAAAAAATTGAAAACTAAATATCCCAAACTTAAATTTACACAAGAGGAGCAGTCGGACAGTTCAACGGCTAGTTTCCCGACAGTGCTAGTTCAAGCGCTCGAACCTATTGAACAGAACGAGGATTTGGAGTGTGAAAAAATAAATACAGTGTTATTTACGGCACAAGTAACTGTTACAACGAATAAAAGCCGTTCAGAAGCCTTGAATGTGGCGCAGACAGTGGCTAATGAATACAAAGCTATGTCATTCAAGCTGACAACAATCCCATTCGCTAGGAAAAACGGCAAATTATGGACAGCAACATTACGTGCTAGGCGGTCATTCGATTGGAATGATAGATTATAAGAGCTTTTTGGCTCTTATTTTTTTATGAAAAATTAGGAGGTAATACAAATGGCAACAGGTTTAAAAAGTAGAATTGCTTACAAGACACCAACCGCATCCGCCACAAGTGGCGATTACTGGGCTGGAACTTACAAGCTCTTACTTAGAGCAAAATCAATTCCCTCACCATTCGGCTCACAGAACATGGTAGATACTTCAACCCTTGAAGATTTAGTAGAGACACAGGAAATGGGTAGACGTTCAGCCGGTTCTATGGAAGTTGAGGGAGCTTTTGAGAAGAAGTACAAAGACGAGATGGTAACCAATGAGGGTAAGAAACTTGACTTTATCATTCTCTATGGTACAGACGGAAAAGGTTCAGAGGGTATCTGCGCTTTTATCGGTCAAGAGTCATTCGCCCCGGGCGAGGCTTCTGACGACCACTTAACAGGAACTGCGACTGTATCAGTACAGACAGTACCTAAGTGGATTGAGGATAACTACGATGTTGCAGTCACGGAGGATGACCAAGGCTATCCAACAGCAATCACACTCACAAAAAAATCATGAGCCAATCGAAAAAAGCCGTAGCGGTTGGCTATGATGATAGCACGGCTGACAGCGAACTTGAAGAAACAATATAGTAAGGTAATTGAGGCAGTGTTAAAACTGCCTCTTTCCCTATATAAATTAGGGAGAAAGGGAAAGATAAAATGAAAATTAAATTAAACGGAAAAGAATACACAGTTAAATTCGGATATGCACCGGTATATAAGAATAAAATTATCCCAAGGCTCGTAGGAATGGAGCAAAAGGGCGAGGGACTTGAAGTCATTGACAACATGCTTGGATTTTTACCGGAGTTTTTGCTAGTGGGCTTGCAAAAGTTTCACGCTGACGAATTTGGCTTTGATTTTGACGATAAAGAAGCAAAAGAGAAGCAATTAGCGAAGATGTATGATTTGCTTGACGATTATCTCGATCCAGAGAATGAAGAGGGTGGAGATATAATGTCACTCTACAACGATTTGTCGGCTGAAATGGAGAAGAACAGTTTTTTATCAAAGATGCTGGCGAAAGAGAAACAGACAGCCAAGAAGAGACCAATCAAGAAGTAAAAGAGCTTACGTGGGAAGTGTATTGTGATGAAATCCGCCCATATTGGCTTTTAGCGACTAAAGGCTATGGATTTAGCGTTGAGGACATAGACATGTCTTGTCCGGCTGATTTAGAGCCTTATTCAAAGGCTTATATGCTCGAGCAAAGAGAATCTGACTCTAACATGTGGGCTTGGTGGGGCACATACGGATTAAGTGCAACTCTTACAGCTATCGACAGAGCCTTAAATGGCAACAAGGCAAGAGCAAAATACATTGAAAAATCATTAAACGAGCAATACTCAAAGGATAACGAGCCTAAATACAAGGAGTCTAATGAGGAAATTGCTATCTATGAAATGAAGCAACGAATTAACGCATTAAGACAGTCAGGATTACCTGAAAGTCCTGATTAATGAGGTGACAAAATGGCATATAAAGGAATTGACGTATCGTCATATCAAGGAAATATTGATTGGAGTAAGGTTAAGTGGGCTGGTGTACAGTTCGCTATCTTAAAAATAATCCGTAGAGACCTTAATCCGGATAAAACCTTTGAGCAAAACTGGAAAGGCTGTACTGATGTAGGAATGCCGATACAAGGTGTTTATAACTACTCATACGCTACAACAGTAGACAAGGCAAAGACGGATGCGAACAAGGTCATTCAGACGCTTAACGGAAGAAAAACTTTCGTTTGGTTAGATGTTGAAGATAAGTGCCAGCAAGGACTTGGACAGACGCTTATTGACATAATTAACACATATCAGAGTGTTATCAAGAGTGCTGGGCTTAACTTTGGTGTATACACAGGGCTTAGCTTTTACAATCAGTACATTGCGCCATACGCAAATCAGATTAACTGTCCGTTTTGGATTGCGCGCTATCCGTCAACTAAGGGGATGTCTATTGGTGATGAGCCTAATAGTGCAAAGAAGCCTGTTATTCAACATTCTCTGTATGGCTGGCAGTATTCGAGCGCATTTACCTGTAGCGGCCTGAATAACAGCACAGATGCTAACTTACTATACATTGAGCTTAATAAGGGTGATGGAATAGAGAATAGTTCGGCACCAATAGCAACTCCTGTAAAGAATAATGCTTGGAAAGGCAACGAGGAATATTACCTCGATAATGATGATGTAAGAAAATGGCAACATGCTATGAACATCGGATTTGACACAGACGAGCTTAAGGAAGATGGCAAGTTTGGAGCTAATTCACAGAGATTTGCCAAAAATCACAATTTGTGGAGCGGTCAGAAGCATAACTGCCCGACAGCCATTAAGTGGCTGAGAAAAACTCTGCATGACAAGTATCATTTTTACAAGCTTGATACTGATTACGGCAAGTGGACGGACTATCTCACTAAATGTGTCAAAGTATTTCAAAAGAATAGAGGGCTTAAGCAAGATGGCTATGTTGGGTTGATTACGACATACTATCTGCTCAAAGACTAAATACATGAGAGCTACTTTAGGGTAGCTCTTTTTTATTACAGGGAGGTGAGAAAATGGCAGAGAGCATTGAGCTTCAAATCAAGTCGGGCGCACAGCAAGCGATTAAAGCCATAGGCAATTTACAAAGTAAGTTGCAAGGACTTGGAAGTACTCTCAATTCCCTCAATGGTGCAAGCATAAGCAATTTTGCGAGCGGAATGTCACAACTTGCAACATCACTTAGAAGTGTGAGCAGTATTGACACACGTACCTTTAGCAAGATTGCAACTAACATGGAAAAGCTCGGCAACCTCGATACTGCAAGGCTTGTCAGCTCGGCAAGTGCTTTAAAGAGTATGGCAACAGAATTGTCGGGCTTTGCGAGTATCTCAAAGCAATCAGCAGAGATTACACAGCTAACAGCTTCAGTTTCAAAGCTCGGCTCAAAATCAGCCGGATATGCTGCGGATAACATCAAAAACCTTGGCAGCGCCTTGAAAGAGGTAATGACAACATTATCTAACGCACCGAGAGTCAGCAACAACATTATTCAAATGACTAACGCACTTGCTAATCTGTCACAGCAAGGTTCAAAAGTCGGTTCGGCTAGTAGGTCGCTTGTAACAGGCTTTTCGAATACAACTAAGTCGATTAAGAGTACAAGAAGCGGATTTAGGGGATTGGCTTCAACTATCGGTAAGTTTTACGCAACTTATTGGTTAGTTATGCGAGCTGTCGGAAAAATAGGCAGTGCAGTTGATTTAGCGAGCCAATTAACAGAGGTTCAAAACGTAGTAGATACCACGTTTGGCGACATGGCAAGCAAGGTTGATGATTTTACAAAAACATCAATTCAAGACTTTGGAATGTCAGAGCTGACAGTTAAGCAGATATCAAGCCGTTTCCAAGCTTTAGGTACTTCAATAGGCCTTTCATCAGAGCAAGTGGCAAATGGTACGGCAGTGGCAAATAAAGCCCTTATGAGCCAAAATAACACGCTATACAAGACTACAGACAGTATGGCTGATATGTCGCTTAATCTGACAAAATTAGCAGGTGATATGGCTTCGTTCTACGATGTAGACCAAGCTGATGTTGCAAAGAGCTTACAATCCATTTTTTCAGGAACAATCGCACCATTAAGGAGATACGGACTTGATTTAACACAAGCCACTCTTTCGGAGTGGGCTATGAAAAACGGACTTGACGCAAATATCAAGTCAATGACGCAAGCTGAAAAGGTATTGCTAAGATATAATTATGTCATGGCTAACACGCAAGCTGCGCAAGGTGATTTTGCTAAAACTGCCAACACTTGGGCTAACAGTGTAAGAGTCCTTAAGCAAGAGTTTCAAGCATGGGGCAGTATCATAGGTAGCGTAATAATCAATGCTTTAAAGCCGTTTGTTCAAGCCTTAAGTAAAGTAATGCTCAAGGTTATTAGCTTCACAAGAACTGTAGCTGACGCACTCGGAGCAATCTTCGGATGGACTATCGAAATAAGCGGTGGCGGTGCTACTGTTGACGGCATGGAGGACATAGCTGGCGGAGTAGGCGATATTGGTGATAACGCTGATAGTTCCAACAAGAAAGCGCAAAAACTGAAAAAGACATTGCTTAGCATAGATGAGATACACGCACTTGACGATAACAGCGATAGTGGCAGTGGTGGCGGTTCAGGCAGTGGCGGTTCAGGTGGCGGTGGAGCTGGCGGTGGTGTTGATAGCTCACTGAAAAAGACAGATGGATTGCTTGAAAAATACAAATCATCAATCAAAGATTTATACTCACTCGGAAAGTACATCGGTGACGCTCTTGCTAGTGCTATGGAGAGCATTGATTGGAAGAAGATATATCAGAAAGCTGACAATTTCGGAAAAGGACTTGCAGACTTCCTTAACGGCTTAATCAGCCCAAGACTCTTTTATGATTTGGGTGCAACAATAGCTGGTTCGCTGAACACAGCTTTACATTTCCTCAATTCATTCGGTACAACATTCGACTGGACTAATTTTGGCTTGTCGATTGCTAACGGCATTAATGGATTTTTTGAGAATTTTGATTTTGCGTTACTAGCAAAAACTATTAATGCATGGGTGCAAGGAATATACACCATGCTAACCACGGCAATTAAAAATGTGTCGTGGAAAGACATACTCAAAGGAATTACGGACTTTTTAAGCAATTTGGACATTAAAACTGTTGAGATAATAGTTGGTACATTGCTGATAAAAAAGATAATTTCGTTAAAATTGGGTTCAGTGGCACTCGCTTTTATTGGAAAATCATTATCAAAAGCGATAGCACAGGCAATAGCTTCAAAAATTGGATTTGAGCTTGTAGAGGGAGCTGGCATTGGAACGGCAATAATGCAAGCATTTAAAGTCATTTTTGCTTCACTATCAACAAATCTTGGATTGCTCATAGAGGGATTATTCAGTGGCTTGAGTTTGGGTGATGCAATAACGGCTGCATTCGGAACAGGAGCAGCAGACCTATTAGCAACAATCGGTTCTGCTTTTTCGGCAATAGCCGGAACAATTTTATCTATCGTAAATTTTGTCAAAATGCTAAAAGACGGATTTAGCTGGGTGAATGAGATTTTAATGGTAATAGGTGTTGCATTGGCCACAATCGGAGCAATATTAGCCGGTGTGGCAGCATTGCCAGCAGTAATTGTTGGAGCAATAGTGGCAGCAGTTGCAACGATTGTTGTTGTGGTAAAAGATAATTGGAACACAATTTGTGAACTATTTTCAACAGTTGGCGAATGGTTCAATGGAAATGTCATTGAGCCTGTAGTTTCATTTTTTAAAGATATGTGGAAAACCATAAGTGGCTTTTTCGGTTCTTTATGGAAAGACATAGTAGCTGTGTGGCAAGGAGCTTCGAAATGGTTCAGTTCCACAGTAATTGAACCGATAGTTGGCTTTTTTAAAGGCTTTGCTACACGAGCACAACAGATTTTTCAAGGTGTTTGGATAATAATTCAAGCAATTTGGATAGTAGCTTCAAGCTGGTTTAATAATAATGTAATTACTCCAATTTCAAATCTGTTTAATTTTTTAAAAACGTTTATACAGACAACGATACAGACAGCAAAAGATTTTGTCTTTTCAACGTGGCAAGGGGTGGCAAGTTGGTTTAGCGGTACAGTAATACAACCGATTTCAAACTTTTTTAATATGTTGAAAGCTGGCATAACATCGGCACTTAGCGTAGCAAAGAACTTTGTTATATCTACTTGGCAAAGTGTGGCGGGTTGGTTTAATGGCAATGTTATTTCGCCTGTTGTAAACTGCTTTAATATTATGAAAAATGGAATTACAAACGCGTTTAATTATGTGTGGAGTTCAATAAGAGGCGGCGTTACAGGAGCTATGAACTACGTTATTTCAAAAATAGAGAATGGGGTTAATTTTGTTGTCAGTGGAATTAACTCTTTATTAAGAGGATTTAACAAAGTTGTTTCTATGGCTGCTAAGGTGGCCGGTACAAATTGGGGCGGAGTATCGTTGGTTCCGAAAGTGCATATTCCAAGGCTTGCTAGTGGCGGAATTTTCCCAAGGGGAGAGGACGGCATGGCTTTTATTAATCATAACGAGTTAGTCGGTAGGTTCTCAAATGGCAAAAACGTGGTAGCAAATAACCAACAGATCACCGAAGGAATTAAACAGGCTGTCATGGAGGGTATGGCACAAGTAATGATGAACTATAATGCCGGTGGAAACCCTGCGCCTATCATTGAAAATGTGTTTAAGTGTGACAGCGAAACCCTCTATCGCATGACACAGGTAGGCAAGGCAAAGCATGGACAACGATATATTGTAGCAAATGAATTTGGCTAAGACACTCACCCTTGCGTGGGTGTCTTTTTACGAGGTAACAATATGGCAATGATGTTAGTAGACGGAGTGGAATTACCTACTCCGTCAACTTTTGAATGGGGCATGATTGATGTGTCTGCAAGCGACAGTGGACGTACACAGGACGCTCAAATGCATAAAAACAGAATAGCACAGAAACGACAGCTTAAATTGTCATGGAGTGGTACAGACACGGCTAGGACAGCAAAGATACTTCAAATGGTAAACCCCGAATATATCAGAGTGACATATCCTGACGCTATGAGTGGCACTGACGAAACACGCACGTTCTATGTGGGCGATAGGAGCGCACCTATCAAGATATGGACTATTAACAATAAGAGGTATGAGACATTGAGTTTTGACCTCATAGAAGTATAAGGCGGTGATTAAATGCTTAACGTATCGGCTAAATGGCAAAGAGCAGTAATGCTCGACAATGATATAAATGTAAATTGCTTTGCTGACATAATTACGGCAAGCGGTGAAAAAATTCCTATTAGTGATAGTGAGTTGTGGGCGAATGGCTTCGAGGTCAATGACTCAACATCAAGCAATGGCACTTTCACAATCGGGGCTTTGATTGCCGGAAAACTGAAAATTAAGCTGAATAACATTTACGAGGATTACAGCAAGTATGATTTTGACAAGGCAAGCGTAACAGCATATGTTTCAAAAAGTTTTTCTGACGGCACAACCGAAAAGCTAAAAATCGGTGAGTATAGAGTCAGCGAAACAAGCTATGACGGCTCACTCATAACGCTTACTTGCCTTGACAATATTAATAATTTCAATCGTGAGTATGACAGCAATTTAAGCTACCCTACGACAGCGTATGAGGTAGTCAGAGACACTTGCATTAAGTGCGATGTACCTTTTACTATGGCAAGATTTGACAACTCTGATTACGTGATTAACGAGATACCAAGTGATAATCAAAAGCTCACATATGGACAGGTAATAGCTTACATCTTACAGTTGAGCGGATTATGGGGCAAGTGCGGTCATGATGGGGAATTGCTTATCGAGTGGTATGATATGAGCCAGTTTGAGAGCCAAAATTACAATGGTGGAACTTTTAGCACAAAAACTACACCATACTCTGACGGAGATAGTGTTGATGGTGGAAATTTTACCGACTATTCAAGTGGAGATATTGCTGATGGTGGAACATTCACGGAGGCGAGAAATTACCACAATGTTTACACGCAAAAAGACTTGAATGTTGCGACCGATGATGTTGTTATTACAGGTGTTAAAGTTATTGTAACCTCAAAAGAGGATAAGGCAAAAGATGTTAATGCACTTGCCGGAAAAGAGGGATATGTAGTCTCAATCTCTGATAATCCGTTTATTCCGGCAGACAAGGCGCAGACAGTTGCAAATTATATCTTCAAAAAAATCGGTGGCATGAGGTTCAGACCTCTTGACGCTACACTCTTGTCAAATCCACTGATTGAGAGCGGAGATGTGGCACTTGTGACAGACCGCAAGCAGAATACCTATAGCTGTTTTATTTCTAACCGAACATTTACAGTTGGAAGTGGTACAAAAATTTCATGTGACGCTGAAAATGCTTCAAGAAATAGTGCGGATAAATTCAGTAGTGAGACAAAGGCTGTCGCACAAGCTAGGAAAGTTGCGCAGGCACAACTAAGTGTATATGATAAACAAATGCAATTGCTGACACAGCTAATGTCCCAATCGCTTGGACTTTTTAAGACTGAACAAGTGCAAGAGGACGGCTCAATCATTTACATTATGCACAATAAAGCCGACCTTAATTCAAGCAACATACAGTGGAAAATGACGGCTAATGGCATGGCTGTATCAAATGATTACGGCAAAACATGGAAAGCCGGAATTGATAAAGACGGAAACGCTATTTTCAATGTCATGTCGGCTATCGGCATTAATTTTGATTGGGCGCATGGTGGCACACTCACTTTAGGCGGTGAGAATAACACAAACGGCAAGCAGTATGTCAAAGATGCAAACGGAAAGACACTTGTAACGCTGGATAATAAAGGTATTACACTTGATGACGAAGTAAGTATTTCGTGGAACAATATCTCAGACCAACCCGATTTTGCAACAAACGATACGCTAAACGAATTAAAAAACAATATTGGTTATACAGAAATTAACAATCAGTATGTTATTTCGCCACATATATATGCCGGAACTGTTACTGCAAGCAATTTTGTGGGCTGTAAATACGACGCACAGGGTACAAAAAAATATCTGAAAAAGAATTATACAAGCAACGATACAGACAAAATTGAGCAGATAGTATCGGGGGGATATGCGCCTAATATTGATGATTTCTTCAAATTAGACGTAGACGGAAACGGAAAAATTGATGTACTTGATGCGGTCATTATTAGAAATAAAATTATCAATGGCAATGATTTAGAGTACACAAGAAGAGTTGTGATTGACCCTAGCGAAAGCGGAACTATTGTGTTTTATCAAAATGGGGAAGTGACCGGATATATGGCACCCAAGGGAATAAATGTCGGCTCGGTATATACCGGATATTTGGAAACGCACGACTCCGTTCAAATGTACCCATATGGACAATATACCAATCCGGTGCTTTCAATAGGACAGTCAAATGATATATTCATTAATAATATGACCGCCACAAACTCTACTGTAACATCTGACGCAAGATTGAAAAAGAATGTCAAGAAAATACCACAGGAATGTATAGATGGAGCAATGAAAGTGGATTTAGTTCAGTATCAATACATATCTAAGATTGACAAAGAAGAAAGAAAAAACTTTGGAATAATAGCGCAAGATGTTGCTGAAAAAATGGGCTTGCAAAATGATGAAAATTTTGGAATTTTGTCTAAAAGTAAAGAGTTTCCAAACGTAGGGGAGTGTTATAGCGTTAGTTATGAGCAATTCTTAATTTTAAGACTTGCCGGAGACGAGCAGAAGATTGATAAAATGCAAAAACGCATAGATGAACTGGAAGATAAGTTTTCGAGATTGTGTCAGAAATTAGGCATTAATGAAAGTGAGGTATAGCTTATGGCAATTCAAATGAGACGAGGGGCATACGCGGAGCTTGACCCATTAAAAATGAAAGCCGGAGAATGGGCGGTATCGACCGACTCTGACACGAAAAAACAGCAGATATGGATGTGTTTCGCGCCAGGAATAGTTAAGCGGATGGGAACTGTTGAGGATTTTGACACTGAAATTCAAAGACTTATTCAGAACTATCTTGACGGCATGACTCAATCCGTATCACAAGCTCAAAAATCAGCAGAACTTGCCACAAGCAAAGCTCAAGAATCAGCTAATTCTGCAAGCAATGCTAAAGAAAGCGAAATAAAAGCCAAGGCTTCTGAAACTAATGCTAAGACAAGCGAGACTAGCTCTGCTAAGAGCGAGTCGGAAGCGCAAAAGTATGCAGAACAAGCCAAAGAAATATCTGAGAGCTTAAGTGGGGCATTAAGGCCTCTTGGAACAATCAACTTTGCCGACTTACCGAGCACAGCGGATGCTAATTCTGGTGATATGTACAATATAACCGACCAGTTTACCACAACCACTGATTTTAAAGAGGGGGCTGGTAATATAATTCCTGCCGGAAGTAACGTATATTTAACTGTTGATAGATATTGGGATGTGCTTGCCGGCACACCGGTAACAGGAGTAAAAGGTGCAAAAGAAGCATATTATCGCAGAGGAAATGTAAACATAACTCCTGCCAATATCGGAGCGGTTGCAGAAGGTGGAAATATAAGCGATACAACAGTTACTTTTGCCGATACAACAACTAGAGCAAACCTTGTTTCTGGCGAAAAAGTGTCGGTCGGCTTCAGGAAAATTAAGAAGTGGTTCGCTGATTTGAAAAGCTTTGCTTTTAAAGATTTAGCGAACAATCTCACGACTACTAGCACTGGCAGCGCATTAGATGCGAGCCAAGGTAAGATTTTGAATGACAAATATGGTGAATTAAACCAGAGTTTAGGCAATTTAAAGACGGATTTTAAAATTAATTTAAATGGTATAAAAATTAAAGCTGGCACTATAGTAAAAGAAGTGAAATCGGGTAATAATTCATTTGTGTTATTTACCTTAGAACAAGTCAAAAACATGTTTGGGTTAGAAAGTTTCTCTGTTAATGATATTGCTATATTAATAAGTAATGGTGACGGAAAGGCTTTTCCTTCTCACTTAGAAGGTGTAAGTATATTAAATAATAATTGGTATGTAGTTTTTAAAGATATAGTACAAGGGGATATGAGTTGTAGAGTTCAATATGTAATATTTTATTGGGGGAATTAATTATGTAGTAATATATCTATTCTTTACAATCCCTATTGTCAATATTCGACAAAATAAAACACTTTAAAGTGCTACAGTAATGATGTTCTCAAATAAGAGAACTCTTCAAGTTTCGGTAGGGCGGTGGATTTTTCTGCCGTCCTTATTGACGTTTAAGAACAAATGTTCTATAATTGATGTATCGGAGGTAGTGTTGTATGGGATATAAGGATGAAATAATTAAAATGATTGAGGGCTTGGAAGATAAAGACCTGTTATTGTACTTGTATGTGTTTATTAAAAGGAAAATAGAGGCAGAGTAAAAGCTCTGCCTTGGTGATTATATTTTCTTTTCCCAAACGTTACCACACTTTGAACACACAAACTTTGTTTTGCCGTTTTTGCCTTTAATTCCGGTAGCTGTACCGACAACGGCACCGACAGGTCCGAAGAGACCGCCTACTGTGTTGCCAACAAGTGCTTTACCGAATGAGAATTTTTTCTTGGTATCAACAGGTATGCCAACACCATCGCAACCCCATTTAGGACATTTAACAGTTTTACTCATAATAAAATACCACCTTTCTTATTAATTTAATTTATTTTGAGTATTTTTCATACATTACATCTATTAAATTCATAATACTTTCTTGCTCTTTATCCGACAATTTAGATAACTTAAATACATAATCTTTGAGCTTACTGTCTATATTTGAAAGGTCATAATCTGTATTTGATTGTTCAAATACAGGGTTACTTTCTTCACCTGTGACTAGATATGATAAGGTAGTTCCCAAAAAATCAGCAATTTTCTGCATATTTTTAGTTTTTGGCTCACTCTTTCCTCTTTTCCAATCGGAGAGAGTCATGTTTGAAACGCCAGTAGCTCTTGCAACATCGGCATTTTTCAAGCCTTTTTCGTCTAGTAATTTCTGATAATGTTCATACATAAAAATCCCTCATAAATTATTATGGAAAACTTTAAAATAATGCTTGACAATTAAAGAAAACCATAATATACTAGACCTAGATTAAGGAAAGCCTTAAAACCTAGGTTTTAATTTTGTTATTTTGTTATCTTGGCAAGTTTCATTATAACGGAATTCCTTAATAAAATCAATATATTTTTAAGGAAAGGAGCATGAAAAATGAATAATTCTAAGAAATATGCTCAATCATATTCGAGATTTGAGCAAATTTTGAAGAAAAAGGGTATCACATCATACCGAGTAGCAACAGACTTGAACTTTTCACCTATGTTGCTTTCAGACTGGAAGAGAGATAAAAGCAAGCCAAAATTAGATACCATGATTAAAATTGCAAGCTATCTTGATGAACCGGTTGAAAGTTTCGTGGATTAGAAAGAAAGGAGTAGGAATGTCGAAAATCGAAATCAGACAGGTTGAGGGCGAAAAGATTTTTACAGAAATCTGCATTGACGGCCACAAAATCGACGGAGTGAGAAGCTATGAATTAAAACAAGACAGAGCCGGATTTCCTGTACTAACAATTGACCTAAATGCGTTTGATATTGCCACAGACTTGCGAACACTACAGTTGAATCAAAAATATGTAGGCACTATTAAGAGTATCAAATTTAGAGATGGCTATGAGGCTCATTTTGGCTCTCATGTTTCAGAGAGCCAATAGGAACTATTTGTTGAGATTTTGAAGAATAGAGCATTGTTTAGGGTTGCGACAACAACCAAACGACATTGCATATTGACAGACTAGCCGACCATTCTCAAGACTTTGTTTTTCCAAGTCGGAAGTATCTATCATTTTAATCTCAACGCGATAATCCTTGTTCTGCTTATTGCAGAAACCGGCAAGAATCATAAGCGACTCACCTCCTTATTAAAAGATAGGGAGATTATACCACAGAAAGGAGAAAACATGAACGATTTACAAATTTTCAATAATGAAGAGTTCGGAGAAGTCCGAATGACAGAAATTGACGGAAAGCCATATTTCGTAGCAACGGATGTGGCAACCGCACTTGGGTATGCGACACCGAGGGATGCAGTTTCTAGGCATTGCAAGGGAGTCGTGAAACGCGACACCCCTACATCTAGTGGAGTGCAATCCATGTCATACATAAATGAGGGAGATTTATACCGACTTATTATGAAATCAAAATTGCCTAGCGCAGAGAAATTTGAGCGGTGGGTAATGGATGAGGTACTTCCGTCAATCAGAAAAACAGGCAGTTATGGTATGCCAAAGACAACAGGCGGTCAGATACAGTTGTTGGCACAGGGCTATACAGAATTAGAGCAGAAAGTAAACGACATCAAAGATGATGTGAGTGAGCTTAAGGAAAACGTACCACTTTACAGTTGCGATATTGACGAGATACAACAGCATGTTAAGCGCAGAGTTGTAAATATCCTTGGTGGCAAGCAGAGCGAAGCATACAGGGATAACAGTATCAGGCACAAGACATTTTCTGACATATGGACACAGTTAAAGCGTGAGTATGGTTGCGTATCTACTTATAAGAGTATCAAGAGAAAGTATATAGACGATGTGCATGAGTTTATTGATTGCTATGTCGTACCTAAGTATCTTGATGAGCTTATTCATGACGCAAACGCTCAACAGAGTTTTGCATAGTGAGGTGGATTGTATGAGAAAAAGAACTCTAAAGCAGAAATTCTACACCGGCTGTGGCTATTCGATTTTCGGAGCATTGGCATTTGCATTTTTCCTTGGATTATCGGTGGCATACGGAATTAAGACAGCGAGTATTATCGTTGGAGCAATCGTAACAGTCTTTTGGCTGATACTGATTGCAATATGTCTCATAGAGGAGGGCGAACCGCATGAGAAAAAGAAACCTGATATTGATGTTATCAATTTCAACAATTGGAACTATGACCTTAAAGCCAATAGCAGCGAAAGCAGATAGCAAAGTTGAACTGACAGCCGGTGTTTCTTCCTATTTAAATGATGTAATGCTAGGGAAGATTGAACCGACAGTAATTCAGAATGAGCCGGTTGTAGTTGAGCAGACCTATGAAGAGCCAACAGTTCCAACTTGCCGTAAGAAGTACAGTTGTAGCCGATTTAAGAAGCTAGGGCGAGTCAGATATGGCGATTACACTTATACGTGGTACTCACAGAGAGTGTTACCTGGAGGCGGTCTGAATATCCCGGGCAGACATCTAAATGAGCATGGACTTGTAGTTGATGAAAACGAATACGTGGTAATTGCAAGTGACGATTTACCACACGGAACTGTAGTTGATACTCCTGTTGGCATACAAGGGATTGTATATGACGAGGGGGGCGGAAACGGAAATCTTGACATCTACTGCGATTGGTAGCCAATTGAAACGTAAGAGTGCTAACGATTACCTACAAGAACTATATCGGGCTAAACGGCACAAAGATAAATCATTTGACTTTCAAGCGTTACTAGATAAAGAAATGGAGAAACTAAATGAGCGACAATGTAAGACGAATTAGGCTGGGCGATACAAGATACCGATTGAAGCCATTAACAAGAGAGCAGAAGTTATTGCTCAACAAGGCTCATTATGTGGCGAGCGAGTGGCTTTTTGTATCGGAGTCGGACTCATACTTAAGAGTAGTGAAGAAATCAAGCCTACACGGAAATTTGATTCTAAAAACCATAAACAAATAGAAAGAGAGGAAACGCAATGAAAATTATACATATTTTTGCACAGAATTTTTGTAAATTCTACGGCAAAAACACATTAGACACAGATTTTTCAATGAAAACTGTGTTGTCCGGTCAGAATGAAGTCGGCAAATCAACAGTTAAGAGAATTATTCTTGATGTGCTGAATTGCCATGATGAGAACGACAGAGAGATTACAGGCATAAGGCCCCACGATGAAAACGGAGTCGAGATTGACGATGTTGATATTGTAAGAGCCGTTACCTTTGAGATTGACGGAAAAGCAAAGACTTTGAAAAAAATCACAAGACAAGGAAGAAATAAGGACGGCGAAGTTTGTTCGGGACACACAGATTATTATGTCAATGATGTTACATACAAAATGGTTGAATACAACGAGTTTATTAACGATAATATCGCAGACCTCAAGATATTGCCATTTTGTCTTAACGCTATGACATTGTTGCTTAAATCGCCAACAAATCAAAGAATAGCGCTCTCAACTTTTTTTGGTACACACAAAAATCCCGAAATCTGCGATATGTTCCCACAGTTTGCCGAACTTAAGCCGATGTTTGACGATGGCGATGTGGACCAGCTCAAAAAAGTATGCCGTGACAAGCTAAACGGCACAGGCGGTAGGAATGGCTCAAAAGGACTTGTCAAGGAAAGAGACGAAATCTCAACAAGGATTGATACAATCCATTCCACCAATGAGTATACAGACCTTGCAGAGCTTGAATTGCAGAAGAAAACCTATGAGCCACAGCTTAAGGAAATTGAAGATAAGCTATCCGACTACAACAAGATTTTAGAGGATAAGCAGAAAGCCACAGAGGACATTATGAACCTTAAATTTGAGCTTTCAGACATGGAGAGAAAAGCCAATGCCGACAATCAGAAAAAGCGCATGGAGCTACAGTTACAGATTGATGGCTTCGATGCTTCGATTCACAAAACAGAATCAATGATAAAAGCCGGAAAAGCTAAAATAGAAAGAACTGAAAGAGAAATTAGATATTGCGCAAGAGACTTGGAAAAGGTACGTGCTGATTGGAAAAAAGCAAAGGAGCTTGCCTTTGATGAAAGCAGTGTTAATTGTCCGATGTGTGGTCAGAAGTTGCCGGAAGATAAGATAGAGAGCATGAGAGCTGACTTTGACGAGCGAAAGACAAAGAACCTTAAAGAGCTTGAAGATAAGGGAAATGCACTATCAAATGACAACAAGGAGCTTAAACAGGCTATCGAGGATAAGAAAAAAGAGATAGCAGACCTTGAGGTAGAACTTAAGGAGCTGACGATAAGACGCGATGGTACTGAAATGGAGCTTGGAGACTTGCCTACTGATATTGATATGACAGGCAACAGTGAGTATCAGGCACTTAAGGCTAAAATCGAGGAAAAAGAGAAAGCTCTTGCAGATGAAAATGACACATCGGAACTTATCAGAAAGCTTAAAAACGAGCGAAACGAACTGTTAAGGCAAGTTTCATCGGTTGACACAAAGATTGAGCTTGGTGTGGCGAATAACAAGCGTATAGACGATAGCATAGCTGACCTTGAAGATAAGAGAAAAGACCTCAATCAGGAGATAGCTGATTGGGAGAGAAAACTTGACTTGCTCAAAGAGTTTACTCGTAAGAAGAATGAGCTTTTACAGGCTGACGTTAATAAGTATCTGAATTTTGCCACAGCAAAGCTGTTTAGACCGCTCTTAAATGGTGATACTGAGGAGTGCTGCGACTTCGTTTATAACGGTGAAGCATATGCAAGAAATCTCAATCATGGTGCAAGGATGTTAGTAGAGGTTGACGTGTGCCGAGCTTTTCAGAAAGTGGTAAACGTTAATTTCCCAATTATCATCGATGATACAGAGAGCGTTGACGATTGGAGAATACCACAGATTGATAACCAGCTAATCTTATTAAAGCACACACAGGACAAAGAGCTTGTGATTGAGGCGGTGTGATATGACAAAATTAAGAGTTTGGCATAATTGCCAAGTAAGAGCAGTTAAAAACTTTTATGTCGAAGTTGAAAGCATTGAACAGGCTTGGAAAATCCTTAATACATTATGGGATTATGACTTATTTCAGTACAAAAACAACATAAAGCCGGATTACTGCAATGCTTCCGGGCTTGAGTATTTTGATGAGGAAGATCGGGAATGGTGTGAGTGGTACGACGATGATGGGTTGGATATAAAAGAACATTTTGAAGAAAGTGAGGAATAGAAATGATTAAAGCAAAAGACGGAAAAGTTATATTCAAAGGCGAAAGAAACCATATTATTGCAGAAGCAGTCATTGTTTTACGTGCGCTTAAAGAGGAACTTTCAGAGGAAGAGTACAAAATGGTAATTAGGCTTGCTGAAAAAAGTGAGGAACAGGTGAAAGATGAAGCCGAGAGAGCAAGAGAAACACTCAAAAAGTTACTTGGATTATAGGAGGTATAGGCATGAGTATCAAAAAGAGAAATTATTATATGGGTGGTAAAAAGCATACTGTAGAGCTTAAGTATGACGGATATATGTATACAGTCATATCTGACGGAGTTTTATTCAAGCAGACAGCTAATGAACTGTTTGCGGTTCAGATTTTCAATGAGATTTAGGAGGATTAATTATGGCAGAGAATACACAAATAGTCGAGTATGAATCAAATGGGGAAATGGTAAAAATTTCTCCAACAATGATAAAAAGATACCTTGTAAGCGGTGGCGGCAATGTATCTGACGGAGAAGTAATGATGTTTATGTCATTATGCAGATACCAGCACTTAAATCCGTTTTTGAGAGAAGCATACCTTATTAAGTATGGAAGCAACGACCCGGCCACAATAGTTACTGGAAAAGACGTTTTTACAAAGAGAGCCAATGCAGACCCACGATATAAGGGAAAGAAAGCAGGAATTATTGTAATTAAAAAGGACGGAGTCGTTGAAGAGCGAGAGGGAACAATGGTTTTACCTAACGAAACTATCGTAGGTGGCTGGGCGAAAATCTTTATTGACGGAAAAGAGGACGAGTATCAGTCAGTAGGCTTTGATGAGTACGCAGGAAGAAAAAAAGATGGTTCGCTTAACAGCCAATGGGCGAAAAAACCAGCCACAATGATTAGAAAAGTAGCTGTTGTGCAGGCCTTAAGAGAAGCGTTTCCAGATAGATTTCAAGGTTTATATGCACAAGAGGAATTTCAAAATGTATCAGATGTAAAACTTGATACAGAAAAGGTTGTTGCCGATGAAATCAAAGAAAACGCAAATAGCGTAGATTTTGATGAGGACAACATAATTGATGTAGAGCCGACCGACACAGCCGACAAGCAGTCAGAGGAGCTACCACCATTCATGCAGAGCGAGGAGAACTGATATGAGAGTGATTTCACAGGACGGAACAATAGATATGCCATATGAAGAGGTGATTATTCAGAGATTCAGGTCAAGAATTTATTTTCTGAATAAAAACTTAGCAGGCGTTGAGTCACTTAGTGATGACATGCAAATTGCTGAATATTCTACCGAAGCAAAGGCGCTTAAGGTTATGGAGATGTTGAGAGAAACGTATATCGGTATGCCTATCGTAATGCAGAATGTCGCTATTTCAGAAGATATGGCAAAGGAATTTGAAAGATTACAGAAATGTGGCATTATGGTGCGAACAGAAAATCAGCCGTCAAAAGTAGAGTTTGTCAACAATGCTGTCTTTCAGTTCCCACAGGATGATGAAATCGAGGTGTGAGTATGGCAAAGCATACGATGCAGGAATTATACCAATGGCAAGCATTACCGCTGAATATTAAGGTTTTAATGACAGCGGAGAGAATAAGAAACTGGGTAAATGAATTTGGCGAAGATGGCGTGTATCTGTCATTTAGCAGTGGCAAAGACAGCACAGTTTTAGGACATATAATCAGAGTAGTTTGCGGATATAAAAATATTCCTTTTGTGTTCGTAGATGTCCCGACACAATATCCAGAGTTGAAGCAGTTTGCCAAGACTTTTGATAACCTTGTGATTTTAAAACCTAAGATTTCATTCGCAGAAGTTTGTGAAAAGTATGGATTTCCGATGATTAGCAAGGAAGTGTCAAATTGTGTAAGCGGTGCAAGAAAATATGTTAAATACCTTGACAGTCAAAAATCTAACAACACAATCTTAACAGACAGACAGACAGACAGACAGACAGACAGACAGACAGACAGACAGACAGACAGTTCCGTATGCTTGCTATATGGCAGACCTGCTAGGGATAGACAGGAGAATAAACAAGCAGAACGAACAATACAAAAGTTTGCAGATGGGAGTTATCCCTAGCGGTTCAGAATATAGGTTACGCAGATTGAATGGGGAATTAACAGATAGCAAAGGCAATTATAGTCAGTTTAATCAAGAAAAATATAAATTCTTTCTTGACGCACCATTTGAGATAAGTGACTTATGTTGTGACATTATGAAGAAAAAGCCTGCACACGATTACGAAAAAGAAACAGGCAGAAAACCGATTATAGCGACTATGGCAAGTGAAAGCGTTATGCGTACGCAGAAATGGTTGCAGGATGGTTGTAATGCTTTTAATGTAACAAGACCGCATAGCAACCCTATGAGCTTTTGGACGGAACAAGATGTGTTGCTTTACATCAAAGAAAACAATCTGCCAATATGTTCCGTTTATGGCGAAGTAGTCACAGATTATGAAGCTATGGGGCAATGCGAAAATCAGATGTCATTTGCGGATTTTGGGATTTTTGACAAAGAAAGGCCATTGCTAAAAACTACAGGATGTCAAAGAACCGGCTGCGTGCTGTGCGGATTCGGATGTCACTTAGAGAAAGAAAGCAGATTTTTAAAGCTGAAAGAAACACACCCTAAATTCCATAATCTGCTTTACATCTTAAAAAACAATGGTGTGACATACGCAGAAGCTATTGATTGGGTGAACGAACACGGAAATATGAATATTAAGTATTAAAGGAGTACTTAAATGAAACTTAAATGTATCGCAACAGGAAGTTCCGGGAACTGCTACACCTTAACTTCCAACAGTGGAGAAATACTTATCCTTGATTGCGGGATACCGATTAAGGAGATTAAGAAAGGCTTGAATTGGAAGATAAGGGGGATAAGGGGCATGATAATAAGTCATGCCCACCTCTAGACCATAGCAAGTCATTAAACGATTTTAAGGCTATGGGGATACCGATTTATGCACCATATTTGAAGATTGATTATATGTCAATGAATATGGGCGAATTTACAGTAAAACCCTTTGATTTAACAACAATAGACGGAAATTGGACACACACAAATGCAAACGGAACACCTTGCCCGATATTCGGCTTTCTGATTACTCATAAGGAAATGGGGAGAATGCTTTATATAACCGATTGCAATTTAATCAAGTGGAGATTTAAAGACATAAACCACATTCTCTTAGGTGTGAATTATGACAAGGATTTAGTAGACAGGGATAACACAGGCAAAGCTAATCACGTATTCAGAGGTCACTTATCCATTGACACAGCTTGCGATTTTGTTAAGGCAAATTATTCAGATAACTTGCAGAACGTCATAATGTGCCATTTATCGAGCGAAAATGCTGATAGAGATAGTTTTATTGAGAAAATGGAAAAAGTCGCTTATGGGGCGAATGTAGATGTTGCAGAACGCAACAAGGAATGGCTACTTGCTAATCCTAATGAGTGCCCTTTTTAGAAAAGAGATTATATGTCAAGAGTTTCTTTTGGACAGATTGGAGGTGTGAATGAGAAATTTTTATAGCGGTATCAGCAATGATAAAACACAATTTTTGATAAATATGAATTGGTATAAGGATAATGATGTAGAGGCTTGTTTTCGCCTTAGTAAAAATTTTCATGGATTGCCTAAAAACTGCAGCATTGAAAAAAATGATTTTGAATTAGTATATTTAAAATTTGAATGGATTGGTGATACATATTACCCACAAGAAAGCGATAAAAGTGAAGGACAACCAATTAGGGTATATAAAATCAAGATGTAAATAATAAATATATAATTCTGAAAAGAAAAAATCCTAATGCAGAGTAGAAATACAGATTTGAGTTAGTAGAAAGTGAGGAAAAATAATGAACATTGTAGTATTAATGGGCCGATTAACTAGAGACCCGGATATTAGATATTCACAGGGAGAGAATGCAATGGCAATAGCAAGGTTTACACTTGCCGTTGACAAGAATTTTAAGAAGAAAGACGATAAGGCAAATTTCATTAACTGCGTGGCTTTTGGCAAGATTGCTGAAACAGTAGAAAAGCATGTGTTTAAAGGTTCGAAGATAGCAGTCACAGGTGAGTGGACTACAGGCAGTTACAAGAATAAAGACGGAAACACAGTCTACACTAACGATTGCAACATATCTAAGTTGGAATTTTGCGACAGTAAAAATTCAAGTGGCGGTGCAGAGCCACAGCCAAAACCCGATGATAGCTTTATGTCAATACCTAATGGTATTGACGGGGAATTACCATTTAATTAAAGAGGTGGAAGTATGAGACTAATTGACGCAGATAATTACAAAGGCAAAGTAATTGCAAGTCACTGTTATAGCGGAGTAAATAAGCTAATAAATGTCGACGATGTGCCGACAGCTTATGATGTGGATAAGGTTGTGGAACAGTTGAAGTTAGCTTCAAAGACTGCGCTTGATTTGGCAATAAAAAGAATACCGGGATTTAGATTTATGGCACCTGCTTTTCAAGCTTTGATAGATGAGTGTTTTGAAGAAGCTGTGGAAATAGTAAAGGCAGGTGGCAACACTTGAATTACCAGAACATAGCAAGAGCCAAGGCGATTGAACAGGAAAATAAAAAGCGACTGTTGAAACTGAACCCAAAGCTGAATGACAAAAGCGGAATATATTTCTTAATTCGAGAAGATGAAAACGGATTTAAGTATGCGTATATCGGACAGGCGGTACATACGCTTAGCAGATTGGCAAGTCACCTTGTAGGTTATGAACAGCACATAGACCTTAGTTTACGCAAACACAAGCTGTATGACAAAGAGAAAAATCCTTATGGTTGGCGAGTTGAATTCCTGAATTTCCCCGAAAGTCAGCTTGACGAAAAGGAGAAGTATTACATCAAACTATATGCCGATAAGGGTTATCAGCTTAGGAATGTCAGTTTAGGCGGTCAAGGGGAAAATCGTGCTAGTGGTTCAATAGGCGAGAGAAAAGCACCTAAAGGCTATATGCAGGGCGTACAGCAAGGCAAAAAGGTGTTAGCGAGGGAATTATCCTCTATCGCAGAAAAACACCTTAAAATCGAAATTAGAGACGATAAGGCTAATAATAAGGTGTCGCAGAAGCAGTATGAGAAATTTATGGATTTGTTGAAAGCTGGTGAAGAGTAATGGGTGTAATTGCAGACAAGTTAAGGGATTTACAGAAAACATACAAAGAAAACAACTATGCGGAATACGACCAGATACTTGATTTTGCCATTGAAATTGCAGAGGAAGAAGAGGATAAGCATTGTGAATGGTATGTTACTCATACACCATATGGATTTCCGTTTTATACCACAGGCTGTGGAAAAATAAGGTTTAGCTGTGCGACAGGTATTGATATTTACTGCAATGCTTGTGGCAGGAAAATCAAGATTGTTGATGATAAGAAAGTTGGTGAAAGTGAATGAGCGGAATTAAAGGCTATACAGTGGAAGAAGTCGCACGAATTGCAAAGGAAAAACTTATTAGCGATTATGAATTTTGCAAGGGCAATTTAGCTAAAATCAGACAGCGGGAAAAAGAAATCGCAGATATAAGGCTTGATTACAATTCAAAGATAGCAAGGTACAGGATAGAAAGCGTAGACAGAGTTCTTGACTTCATAAGAAGTGAATACAAGGCAGGGAGAGTTTGTGACCTTGAAGTATTATTATGTCACTGCCAAAACAAACTGAACGGCAATATTGACGGAATAGAATTAGACCTTGACGAGCATTTAAGAGGAGTTCCTTTTAAGAAAGTAGGTGAGAACGATGCTAATTCCGAAAGTTAAAGCCGAAGAGTTTGAAAAATTCGGATTCAAGAAATGTAAGGGCGAATATGGTAAGAATGGTTGCTATTACCTTTGCGTTGCAAAAGATGTGAAAATGCTTTTTGTTAGCGATGTGTATTTTGGTGTTAATGATTGGAGGGATAATGACCCAAGAATACATAAATACGCAAATTGCCCATACAGAGACCACAGAACATACCTTGATATTATTTATGAACTTATAAAAGCAGATATGCTTGTAAGCGATTGCATGAAAGTGGGTGGTTTAGAATGAAGATTTTAAGCAAGAAGAAATACAATAAACTCATTGAAGATTTTGAGGAATTGCAGGAAAAGGTCAAGGAACTCAAAAGGATAAACGAGAGTCTCGGGAAAGAGTTGGAAGATAAAAAGACAAGTTGCAAGATGAATAGTGGCAAGGATTTCTGCTTTAAATGCAAAAACTCTTACAGATACAAGACATATTGGGGAGTGACAGAAATCGAAAAATGCGGTTGCTTGCTTGATGTATCTTGTGAGAATTTTGAGAGAAAAGAAAGCGAGTGATTCAGAATGAGTAAAGCATACAGATGTGATGTTTGCGGCAAATTTTGTAGCAATTGTTATAAAATAACAGGTTTTGATATTTACCCTGGCGATTACGCAGAAAGAGGCTATCCTGATGTTAATGAAAAGACAGTGATAAGTGATGTATGCGAAGATTGTTACAACGATATCAAGACCTACATTCACGATAAGCTATTTGAAAGAGCTAAAAAGCAGATGAAGGGTTTAATTAACTAAAAGCCAAAGAAAGGAAATAAAAATGGAGATTAACGTTGATAAATCAATAGTTTCCAAAAGCATAAAGCATTATGGTGAGGGAATGCAGTCTGTGGTATGCATGGAAGAACTTTCCGAGCTATCACAGGCAATTAGCAAGGAAATTAGAGGTATAGGTGACAGGAGCAATCTTGTTTAGGAAATGGCTGATGTAATTATCTGTTTGGAAATTTTGAAGCAGATTTTTGCGGTCACTAATGTTGAGATTGAAGAATGGGTGAAATTCAAACAGGAGCGCAACTTGAAGCGCATAAAGTACGAGAAAAAAGATTAAAATACATCAACCGAAACTTGAAGAAAATAGGAGATTAATTAAATGGCAGAACGTAGAATGTTCACAAAAAAAGTCACTGATGATGATAATTTTATGGCTTTATCATCAAGTGCGCAAGCCTTATATTTGCATTTATCTATGTCTGCTGACGATGACGGATTTTGCAATCAGGTATCAGTTTCCATGTTCAAAGCTCACGCAAGTGTGGCTGATTTACAACAACTATTGGAAAAAAGATACATTTATCAGTTTGATAATGGTGTGATTGTAATTAAGCATTGGCGCATGGCAAACGCTTTGAGAAAAGACCGGTATACACCAACGAATTTTAAGGAAGAATTGGCAAAATTAAAGATAAAATCCAATGGCGCATACACATTTTCTGATGATGGTTGCCGTGTGGTTGCCAATGGGTTGCCAGATGGTTGCCAAGTGGTTGCCACTTGTCTGCCACAGGATAGTATAGGTAAGGTAAGTATAGATAAGAATAGTATAGTTAAGGATAGTAAAGATAAGGATATAAAAGAAAAAGATATTGATAAATCAATATCTAAAAAGAAAACTGTCTACTACCCTGATGATGAAATGCTAGAGAATGCTTTTCAGGAATATCTGACAATGCGGAAAAAGATTAAAAAGCCAATATGCACTGAAATGGCATTACACCGAGCTATGAACACTATCGAGAGACTTTCAAAAGGCGATAATGATTTGGCTGTTAAAATTCTTAATCAGTCAGTAGACCATTGTTGGCAAGGACTGTTTGCACTAAAGGACAATGAGCCACATTCAGCTAACAAAGGCACCATTGATTGGGATAACGTATGAGGTAGAGAAATGACAAGAGACGAGACAGTTAAAATTATCCGCATAATGTGTGATTGCTACCCCAATTACAAGCCGAGCAATTTATCAGAGACAGTAGATGTGTGGAATATGATGTTGGAAGAATACAGCTACAGTCAAATTTCTACGGCATTGAAAACTTACGTGCATTCCGATACAAGCGGATTTGCGCCGAGCATCGGACAGCTAATCAACAAACTGCATGAGGTTCAATCCCCACAGGAGCTTAACGAAATGGAAGCATGGTTCCTTGTTAGCAAGGCACTTAGGAATGGCTACTATGGTGCAGTTGAAGAATTTAACAAGCTCCCACCACTCGTACAAAAGGCTGTCGGGAGTCCTGATAATCTTAGAAACTGGGCACTGACAGACAGCAAGAGCATTGAAAACGTAGTACAGTCAAACTTTATGAGAACCTACAGGACAGTTGTTAGTCGAGATAAGGAATATCAAAAAATGCCAAAGGACATAAAGGCATTGATTGAAAGTACCAATAGAAGCTCGTATTCGGCTCAAATCAGCTCTAAAAATCAACAGACGATAAAAATATCGTTTGAAGATAATAAAAGCCAAAATAAGCCAATTAAAGGTATTCCAATGCCAAAAGAAATTAAGGAACGTATCGAGCAGATGAAAAGATAGGAGGTAAGAGGTTTTGGTCGACCAATTAAAACATGTTTTACTCCTAGCGAAAAATGATAAAAGACAAGTATTCAAGGCAGAGATATGAAGAACGAAAAACCAGTAACCTTTGCGTCCTCTGCGGAAAACCGCTTGATAGAGAGGGTGTGGTTTGCACGGCATGTAACAGCAAACGCACAGCATATGGCAGAGAGCTTTATAAAAAATTACAGGCAGTTGGTGTTTGCCCTAGATGTGGCAAGAACTTGCTGTATGGTGACGAAAAAAGCTGTATTGAGTGTAGGGCGAAATCAGCCGAAGCCGCGTCAAAGAAACGTGCTGCTGATGTAAAAAAATACAATGAGCGACAAAAGGCATGGCGAAAAGCACGATACGAAAAAGACAAGGAAAATGGCATATGCACACGCTGTCGCAAAAGGAAAGCAGACCCGGGGCATACCACTTGCACATTTTGCAGAGAAACAATGAGAAGAGCACGAGTTAAAATGCCCGAAAGAACCGGCAGATACGGACAAGGGCTATGTTTTTTCTGCGATAATCCGGTAAAACCCGGATATAAGGTCTGCGAAATGCACTATCAGCAAAACGTTAAGAACGCAACTTGTGAAAAGGCAAACATCGCACGACAGAAAATAAAAAAAAGGAGTCCACAATGGACGCCTTGAAAGATTTTTACGATTTTTACCGACCACTGCAAAGAAAATATGACTTGCAAATGATTTACAAAACCAATAGCAAGGAAGCAAAAATAACTATCCGGTGGCACGGTAAAGAGATTGTAAAAGTCACAGAAGAAACTACCGAAACCTGTTTTATCAGGGCAAAACGAGAACTTGAAGAAAGAATGAAGAAATATGAGCAACAAACTGAAACCAAAGAAAAAGCACAAAGAGCCGGATTTTACATGGACAAAATCCGAAAAAGTTACGCTGAAAAGCAGTAATAACCGCAGAAAGCTCGTAAGGCGGTCTTTCACAGACTTTATGGATTTGGGCTACTATGTACTGTATTTGCACCATGGATTTGGCAATAAGCGCATTGTAAGGCTTGAAAGAACCATAAACGAGTACCTTGAAAGAGCGCAGACTGAAAATGAAATGAAAACTGAAACACTTGCCGAACTTTTGAAAGTCAGATACGGCATTGATGTGCAGAAAGAGATTAATTTAATCCCAATGCAGCAGTTGATTAGGATTTATCAAAGGAATAATCCACTCACGATAAACGATACGAGACAGCTTTTGAATGACACGGCATACAGCTACATGGTTTTAGCATGTACGGCACTTAAACTAATGTTTAAATTGTCGGTTAGGGAAATTAAAGAGTTTATCGCAGAATTTAGGGACTTAATCGATACGCTGTATAAATTTAATCAATTCGGTCTGACATTGCCAAAAGTGGCACAATGCCTTGCTGATGAGGTTAATTACGTTGATGAAAGGTACATAAAGGTGATTGATTAATGAGTTATGTGCGGGAAAATGATAGTACACAGAATGCTCATATAAAGCATTCAAACGATAGTAGGCAGAAAGCCTACATGGAAACGCATAGAGACAATAAGGCATATGAGAGATTTAAACACATGCCGGATTATGGGAAAGGAGTATCAGACAATGACAAATAGAGAGAAATTTGCAGAACAGATTTTAGACATTGCTTGCGGTGGTAGCAAAATAGCAGTTAACAAAGCAACATTAGAGCCGACAGCGTGCTATGAATTAGAGTGTAAACATTGTTTATTCAATACTCATAGTTATGTCTATTGCGGAGACAAAGCAGACAAATGGGCGAATAGCGAATATGTTGAACCACCAATTGACTGGTCAAAAGTTGCAGTTGATACACCAATACTAATAAGAGATAGCAGTTTTTCCGAGTGGGGTAAAAGATATTTTGCAAAATATGAGAATGGGATAGTTTATGCTTGGAGCAATGGAGCAACATCGTGGAGTGGCGATGGGTGTACACCATGGAAACTGGCTAAGCTTCCGGATAAGGAGAGCAGTGATGGAAGATGAAAATTTCTTTGAAAAATGCAGAACTTGTCAATACTGTTTTACGAAAAATGATGATGGTTATGTTTATTGCAGTAAAAGAAATGGAAAATGCGAATATAAACCATATAAATTGAGAGGTGAGAAAAATAAGTACAGGAATGAATTTGGAAGAAGCGGAAATCGTAGCAGATAACATTGGCACATCACTATATTATGACGTCTACAATAAAGCACTTGATGATTTATTAAATTCTCTTCCGGATTGCGATTATGTCGGAATAGAACGTCTTGTTTGCTTGGTGGAACAGTTAAAGAGAGGTAGAGAAAATGAATAGTTTAGCAATAGGAGATAAATTACAAGCAATCAAAGAAATAGCGATTGGCGGTTGTGAAGATATTGAGGTTTCTGAAAAGATATTTGACCTTTGCGATGAAATTTTGGGGTTAGTTAATTCTGCCTCTTGTAACTGCCGGCGCAACAGCAATTCAAAAGAGAATGAGCCTTGTTGCAGATGTGATAGTAAACACACCAATGCCGACAGGATAAGGAATATGTCGGATGAAGAGTTAGCAGATACATTATTTGATAGCTGCCTTGAAGTTATGCATATAGACGAGTGTCCTTATGCAGATAATGTAGGGGTGTGTAAGAAGTGTATATTAAATTGGCTTCAATCAGAAGCAGAATAGGAGAGAATATGAGAATATTTAAAAGCGTAGACGAAAAATTAAAAGAGATTGGATTCAACAAAATCTGTGAAGATAAGCATGGTGCTCAATATGAACGCTACAATACAAAGTACAATTATTGGCAGCGCGTTGATATTTGGCATAAAGCTTCAGGCCGTCATATTTTACAGTCGTATGACAGAGACTTGATGGACGAAAAGAAGATTGGAAACACTTGTGTTGGCCTTACAGGATATGAAATGAAGCTTTTTCTTAAAAAAATGAAAAAGCTAGGACTTTACAGCAAAACTGCGGGAATCGAGGGATAACATGACAGAAAGTGAAAGACTTATAGAAAATGAGACAGAAGCTATTGAATGTCTTAAAAGTAATAAGCCAACAAGTGGCTATGTGATGTTGCAAGAATCTATTGATATGGCGATTGAGGCACTTGAAAAGCAAATCCCAAAGAAACCGAGAAAAACCGATTCGTACAGAGGTATGTTAATAAGAGTATATGCTTATGCATGTCCTACTTGTGGAAATGCATGTTTAGAAAAATACATGAACGAACGGCAGAATACAATGTTTTGTTGGAATTGCGGTCAAAAATTAGACTGGAGAGATGCAGAATGACCAGCATAACAACAGTAGTATACACTGCCCTCATAGTATTCGGGATAATCGGTCTGACAGAGGTAGCGTTTTCATGGCGCGACATTCATGGGCGAGATAAGACCGATGATGATATACAAGAGCAGTGGTGTAGTGAAACAAATTGTAGATGCAAAAGGAAGGAATAACGAATCCTCGGTAAACCGAGGTTGTGTTAAGAAGCTAAAGTAGACGAAGTTAATACATAAAGCAATAGGGAAGTGAGTAGGTTGAGAGAACACCTTTAAAGTACGCTAAAAAACGCTCGGCGCTATTGTTATCCACGATACATGGATTTGTAGCGTGGTGTTATGACAAAATTAAAAGTATGTTGGATAAGTGCTGGAATATCAAGTTTTATGGCTGGATATTTAGCAGGAGATGTGGATGAATGGATTTACATTGATATAGCTGACCAACATCCCGATAGTATGCGGTTCATAAAGGATTGTGAAAAGGCTATCGGTAAAGAGATAAAGGTTTTAAAGTCAAGTGAGTACAACTCTGTTGAAGATTGTGTGAGAGTGTTTGGTGGTTTTAGAAATCCGGGTAATGGATTTGCGCCATGTACGAATTGGCTGAAAAAGAGAGTCCGCAAGGAATGGGAAGAACAACACAAAGATTGTGAGATTACTTATGTGTGGGGATTTGACCTTAAGGAAACAGAGAGAGCCGAAAGAACCATTGAAGCTAATCCACAGGCACAACATGAATTTCCATTAATTGACAGAGGATTATCAAAAGAAGAGGTACACGGATTGTTTGAACGAACTTTTGATTTTGCCCGACCGAAAATGTACGACTTAGGCTATCCGAATAATAACTGCATTGGCTGTGTAAAGGGTGGCATGGGCTATTGGAATAAGATTAGAGTAGATTTTCCACAAGTATTTGAAAGTCGGGCGAAATTAGAAAGGGAAGTTAATCATTCAATTCTCAAAGACAAAAACGGACAAGTTTATTTAGATGAGCTTGCGCCGGACAGAGGTAATATGAACACAGAAATTTTTCCGGACTGCGGGATAATGTGTTATTTGAACTTGAAATAGAAAGGAGTAGTGTTGATGAATAGCAGAACTATAAGCGATATAGAGCCGATTGAAAGACAATGTGTATACGAGGATAATAAGCCGTGTAACAGTTCATGCCGATACTCAAATACTTGTATACACAGTGCAAGCAAAACCGAAGAATAGGAGATAGGCTTATGAAGTTTTCAAAACTTACTAAGCCGGAACTTGAAGAAATTATGAAAAATGCCAATTTCACCGATGAGGAAGCGGAAGTTTTTGAGTTGCTAGTTGCTGATAAAAGCCTTGAAGAGGTATCACAGAGACTATTAATCTCGAAAACAACCACTTCCCGGAGAGTGGCAGACATTAAAGAAAAGATAGAAAGGAGTCAGGCAATGATTAACAAAGTGCCAATATGGGAAAAGGTAACGCTGACGATTGATGAAGCTGCGGAATATAGCAACATAGGAATTAACAGAATCAATGATATGCTTAATAATCCCTCGTGCCCTTTTGTACTTTTCGTTGGGAGAGGTAAGCGATTAGTTAAGCGCAGGGAGTTTGAAAAATACCTCGAAAAGACAGATAGCATATAAATAGATATATTGAATTATAAGCCATTATGTAGTAATATAGAAATTATCATATAATGGCTTTTGATTTTGAAAGGAGCCATAAATCAGTATGGGAAAGGATTTGAGAGGAAAAGAGCTGGGAGTCGGAATAACCCAGCGCAAGGACGGACTTTATCAGGGCAGATATAAAGATAGGTTCGGCAAGAGTAAGACAATTTACAACAGCAAGTTGTCAGAACTGCGGAAAGAACTTAGCAAAGCAGTGACCGACAATCAACAATTCACAAGTGTTAGAGACAGCATTACCCTTGATGTGTGGTTTGATAGGTGGATGAATGTATACAAGAAAAAGAGGGTGCGCCCCAATACCATTAGGGAGTACACGCATATATATAAGAAGAACATTTCACCATACTTAGGAAACCATGAAATAACATCTATTCGCAAGTCAGACGTGCAGTTACTTATCGACAAAGCTTCTGACGATAACTATAAGTATGAGAGGCAAAGCAAAATCAAGGTTATTTTAAATGACATGTTCAGTAGAGCTATGGAAGACGACCTGATGATTAAGAATCCGGCGAAAGGTGTAAAGTTGAGAGCAGACAAGGAAGTTAACGCGTTTGCATTGACAGTAGAGCAACAGAGCGAGTTTTTTGAAGCATGTAAAGGCACATTTTACGACAACATGTATAATGTGGCAGTTAATACAGGCTTGCGCCCAGGAGAACTGTTTGCACTCACGATTGCAGATATACATATGGACGAGGGGTATATTGATGTTAATAAGACACTTGTGTATCAGAAATACCTTGAAGATAAAGGCAAGACATTTCATGTTGAGCCACCAAAAACCAAGCAGAGTTACAGACACGTACCAATTAACAGTGTGTGCAAGGAATATCTGACGAAACAATTTGAGCTTAAAAAGATAGTTTCGACACGCAGGCCTAAAGAACAGAACGAATATTTGTTTGTTACAAGGTTTAACACACCAATTAATTCGGTTATATACAGCGACTCTATACGTTCAGTTGTAAGACGGATAAATGATACAAAGAGCAGTGACGATGAATTTCCATTTTTTAGTGGTCACACATTCAGGCATACGTTTGCGACAAGATGTTTTGAGTCAGGCATAGAGCCGAAAGTCGTTCAATCATATTTGGGTCATGCAACACTGAAAATGACAATGGACTTGTATACACATGTTACACCCGAAAAATCGTTTGCTGACATTGAAAAAATCGTTGGCACCGGCAACAAAATCATAGAATATAGAAGAAAATGTGTGTAGTAAGTGTGTAGTAGTACACACTCTCAATTTACAGAATGTTGAAAAATCAACGCTCGTAGGGCATTTTTGTACTAAAACTGGTAAAATTATTATGT
>OLQV01000315.1_pt1 | contig 48735 bp, 45 predicted proteins | sample 1672371 | NCBI WGS metagenome assembly OLQV01 (sample SAMEA3136676, study PRJEB25190) | human gut metagenome
CGCAGGCGTCGGGCGAGGCGGCCCGAGCCGCGGGGTCGAAGGGCGCCGCCTCCGCGATCGCGGGCGCGGTCTCGGGCGCAGCGCCCGCCCTGCTCGGGGCGGTGGCCGGGATCATGGCCTTCGTCGCATGCGCGCTCGCCGTCGCGCAGCTGCTGAGCGCGCTGTTCGGCTTCTGGGACGACGCGGCCTCCAAGCAGGGCCTCGAGGGGCTGCCGCCCTACATCACCTACGAGATGGTCGAGGCGGCGCTCGAGTGCCAGGAGGAGTACGGGCACCCGGCGGGCTGCACCATCGCGCAGATCATCCAGGAGTCCGGCCAGGGCGACCGCATGAGCCAGCTCGCAGAGCGCGACCACAACCTCTTCGGCATGAAGTGGTGGTCGGGCTACGCGGGCTGCCCCGAGGTGGCCGGCAAGGCGAACTGGGCCACCAGCGAGGAGTACGTGCCCGGCGAGCACACCCAGATCACGGCGAGCTTCATCCGCTTCACCGGCGACGCCGAGTGCATCCGCTTCCGCAGCAGGATCTTCCTGCAGGCGGAGCGCTACTCAGGCAACGCCCTCATCCGCGAGGCGATCGAGAGGCACGACTCGGACAGGATGGCCGAGGGGCTCAAGGACGCCGGCTGGGCGACCGACTCGTCCTACGTCGAGTCCCTGAAGTCGATCATGGCGCAATGGGGCCTCTACAGGCTCGACTCCATGACGGTCGAGGACCTGAAGGACTCGACCGCGAACGGGAACGCGATCGTCGAGGCGGCGTACAGCCAGCTCGGCGTGCCCTACGTGTGGGGAGGCTCGACCCCCGGCAAGGCGCTCGACTGCAGCGGGCTCACGCAGTACTGCTACGCGCAGGCGGGCATCCGCATAAGCCACTACACGGGTTCCCAGTACGAGGAGCTCAGGCGCATACCGCTCTCGGAGGCGAAGCCCGGCGACATCCTCTACCGCTCGGGCCACGTGGCCATCTACATCGGCGACGACAGGTACATACACGAGCCGCGAACGGGCGACGTGTGCCGTATAGCGAGCGGCATTGGCAGCTTCAGCTGCGCGCTCACCGCGAGATAGGAGAAACCAATGCAGGGAAAGTCAAGAATCATGGCCGCCGTCGCGGCAAGCGCGCTCGTCGTGGCGCTCGGCGCGGGCGCGGCGCGCTGCGCCATCGCCCCGCAGGAAGGCGCGCAGGATAGTCCCCAGGAGCAAGAGCAGCCCGCGGCTGCAGGCGCCGACGCGGCAACCGGGAAGGCCGCCTCGGGCGCCGAGGCGCTTTGGAACACCGCATGGACGGGCGCCGACGACCCGACAGCCACGCTGCGGATCGTCGAGGGCGCCATGGTGGAGAGCGCGGGCGGCACCGAGCGCGCCTGGTTCTTCTCGGCCGAGGAGCCCTCCGAGGCCGGCGGCGTGCTCAGCGTGCCCATCGAGGTCAAGGGAACCGGCGATAAGGCGGGAGGGCTCTCGCTCATCCAGGTCTCGGGCGACGGGGACAACCGCACCCTGGCATGCGACCTTCTGACGCAGGCCTACGTGCCCCAGAAGGCGCAAGACGGAGCGTTCTCCGTGACCGGCACCGACGACCGCCTCTCCGAGGCGCTTGGCGCGGACGCCGCCGCCATCGAGGAGGCCGTCGCCGGGAAGGCGGCGGAGGTGTCCCCGCAGGCGACGGGAGCCACCTGGGACAAGGAGGTGTGGCTCGACTACGCCGGAAACGTCGCGTCGACGACCTTCACGCTCGACGACCCCGCCTCGACGGTGGTCACCGTGGTTTCGCGCGGCGGCTCGCTGGAGGCGATGTAGCCGTGCGGGCGCTTGAATCGCGACGCCGAAAGGCCTTCGCCGTCTCCGCCGCGACCGCCTTCGCCCTCTGCGCGCTCCTGCTCGTCCCAGCGCAGCCGGCATACGCCGACATCGCCGGGGACGTCAACGAGTGGCTGTGCGGCCTTCTGCGCGACTGTTGCAACTGGATGTTCAAGGCCCAGACGGGCGTGCTCGGGTCGATCGGCGCGAACGGGATCCTCTCGGCCGACTTCGCGCACATGCTCACGAGCTCGAGCGACCTGACCATGCACGACGTCGCCCGCGGCGTGTGGCAGATGGCCGTCCTGCCGATCGGGTGCGGGGTGCTAGGCCTGGTCTTCACCCTGAAGCTCATCGAGATCTCCCAGCGCATGGACGGCAGCCAGAGCCTTCCCGGCGTCAAGGAGGTCGTGTTCCTTCTCGTGTTCTTCGCCGTGTTCCTGTTCCTCATACAGAACAGCTTCGACCTGATGGCGTCGATCTACGAGGTCTGCGGGCTCGCCATCGACCGAGTTGAGGCGCTCTTCGGCGCCGGAGGCGCGCTCGACCTGCCCGAGGTGTCCGTCGTCACCACCGACGACGACATCCCGTCGCTCATCGCCATGCTCGTCGTGAGCCTCATCAGCTGGGTCGTGGTGCTGGCGGCCTACGTCGTCGCCCTCGTGGTCTGCTGGGCCCGCGCGCTCCAGCTCTACATCATGGCCGCGTTCGCCCCGATCCCGCTAGCGTTCCTCGGCATGGACGCCACGCGCCAGATAGGCCTTGGCTACCTGAAGAGCTTCGGGGCGGTCTGCATCGCCGGCGTCATCATCCTCGTGCTGCTCATATCGTTCCCGCTCGTGCTCGGCGGGCTCACCGGGGCGAACCCCGGGACGGGCACCCCGGCCGACGCGGTCGCAAACGGGCTCACCTACGCGCTGCAGTACCTGGCCATGTGCGTGCTGCTCATCCTGGCCCTCGTGAAAAGCGGCTCCTGGGCGCGCGACATCGTGAGCGGCTTCTAGCGGAAAAGCGAGGAAGGGGGCGGTTGCCATGAGATAGGGGCACCGCGCCGGGGCACGCGTCCCGGCGGATGAAGACAAGGACCGATTGAAAACGAAAAGGAGGAAAGACATGGAAGAGAGGAAGAACGTGTACCTCTCGCTGCACAAGAGCTTCGTGCGCGAGGGCATCGAGTACACCGACCGCGCGACCGGCGAGGCCAGGACCTTCAACTCGGCGACCCTTCCCAAGGGCACCGTCGTCGACGGCATGGACGTGGGAGGCTACGAGTTCAGCCCCATGTTCGTTAACGAGAGCCGCTTCAAGGGGGCCGACTTCCGAGACATACCTCTGCTCGCGAACCGCGAGGTGTGGCTGAGGAAGACGGTAATGGGCCCGGACGGCCAGCCCGAGCTCGACGAGGGCGGCCGCGCGGTCAAGGACACCGTGAAGGTCATGCCGGCGCAGCTCAAAGAGGCCGTTGACGCAGGGCGCTCGCGCTACCTCGCGAAGCGCGCCGAGCACGCCCGCCAGGCGAGCCGCGCCGCCGAGCACGAGGCGCCCCGCACACAGCGAAGCGTCGAGAGATAGGGAGGCGGAAAGATGAACGCAGCGAAAGACTGCACCCTGCAGGAAAAGCTCCTCCGATGCGCCATGGCGCTCATCCTGGCGGCGGGGGCGCTGCTCGCCTCCGTGGCGGCCTCGCCCGCCTACGCCGCGCCGAGCACGGTAGACGTGTCCATCGGCGGCAAGATCCCCTACGGCGGCTTCGCCACCACGTGGATGAGCGCCGACGGGAACATCGCCTACTGCGCCGAGCCCTCGTCCCCGACGCCCGCGCCGGGCTCCTACTCGACGAGCCCCGTGCCGAGCGGCGACGTGACAGCGGCGATCTGGTACTCGTTCGGCTCTCCCGGCTTCGACGCGTCGATGTTCCCGAGTAGCTGGTACGACGGCGGCGGCTGGGACGACGCGAAGTACGCCGCGGCGAGCCATGTGCTCATCGCCTACGCCTACTCTGGGTCCGAGTCGGCTGCCACGCACGGCACGAGCGCCGAGTTCGCCTCCTGGGCGAAATCCGAGCTGATCGGCGGGACCTTCGCCAAGATGAAGGCGGGCGCCGGCAAGGTATCCGCCGGGTTCGAGGCGTTCTGCGTCAGGACCGGCGGCGGCTCCCAGACGCTCGTGAGCTTCAGCTGGTCCACGGGCGGAGTCAAGGTCGCCAAAACGGACTCCGAGGCGGGCGCGGAGCCCCAGGGCGACGCCTCGCTCGACGGCGCGAGCTTCTCCGTCGTGAACGAGACCGGCCGCTACGTGCTGGTCGGCGGCAAGTACTACGCCGACGGCGAAGTATGCGCCACGATCAAGACCGCGCCCGAGGACGGGTCGCACGTCGCCGCGACCGGCGCCGACGCACTTCCCGCAGGCAATTACCGCATCGTCGAGTCCGGCGCGCCCGAGGGCTACGACGCCAGCGACGCCCCCGTCGCGTTCACCGTGAAGGCCGACGAGGTGCGCGACCTCACGGGCGACCCCGTGATCGACGAGGTCTTCCGCGGCGGCGTGCAGGTGACCAAGTCCGACAAGGAGCTGCAGGCGTCCGAGGCGCTCGTGGGCAGCGGCCACAAGGAGGCGCCTGGCGAGCACCCCGGCCTCGACGGGATCGAGTTCACCGTCACGAACCGCTCGGCGCACAAGGTCCTCGTTGACGGCGAATGGCGCGAGCCGGGCGAAGCCGTGGCCACGCTGACCACCGCATGGAACGACGAGGCCGGCGCCTACACCGCGCAGACCGCGGCCAACGCACTGCCGTACGGAACCTACGACGTGCGGGAGACGGCGACGAACGGGAGCTACCTGCTGACCGACGGCGAACCCCGCACCTTCGAGGTCCGCACCGGCGGCGAGATCGTGAGCGCCTCCGCGGACGGCGCCGCGCTCGAGTTCCGCGACCAGGTGGTGCGCAACGACCTCGAGCTCTCCAAGAAGAGCGAGTCCGACAACGCCGGCCTCATGGTCCCGTTCGCCATCGAGAACGCGGCCACCGGCGAGACTCACGTGCTGGTGACGGACCGCAACGGCGACGCGTCGACCGCGAGCAGCTGGAACAAGCACTCGAGGGACACCAACGCCAACGACGCCCTGCTCGGCCATGAGGGCCCGATTGCTGCCGCCGACATGGACCCGAAGGCCGGCATCTGGTTCTCGCTCGGCGAGAACGGCTCCTCGGCGCCGGTCGACGACTCGCTGGCGGCCCTGCCGTACGGCGCCTACACCATGACCGAGCTGCGCTGCGATGCCAACGAGGGCCTCGAGCTCATCACGAGGAGCTTCTGGATCGATCGCGACTCGACGGTCGCGAAGGCCGTGTGGATGGGCCTCGACGACCAGGAGGGCCCGCGCATCTCCACCACGGCAAAGGACGGGGCGGACGGCGACAAGGACGTCTCGGCCGACGCCGAGGCCAAGGTCGTCGACGCCGTCGCCTACGAGGGCCTGAAGGCCGGCGAGGAGTACGAGCTCTCGGCCACCCTCGTCGACAAGGCGACCGGCGAGCCCGTGACCGACGCCTCGGCCATGCCCGTGGAGGCCAAGGCCGAGTTCGCCCCCGCGCTCTCGACGGGCAGCCAGGAGGTCGAGATCTCCTTCGACGCGAGCCTGCTCGGCGGCCGCGACCTGGTCGTGTTCGAGAGCCTGCGCAAGGACGGAGCCGAGGTGGCGTCGCACGCGGACCTCTCCGACGAGGGCCAGACAGTCCACGTCGCCGTCGAGGTGGGCACGCAGGCGGCCGACGCCGCCGACGACGACCAGGTCATCGAGGCCGGCAAGGCCAAGGTCATCGACACGGTGGCCTACAAGGGCCTCGTCCCCGGCGAGACCTACATCGCCGTGGGCACGCTCATGGACAAGGGTACCGGAGAGCCGTTCCTCGACAAGGACGGCAACGAGGTGACCGCGCGCACGCCCTTCGAGCCCGAGGCGCCCTCAGGCACCGTCGAGGTGACCTTCGAGTTCGACACCGAGGGCCTGGCCGAGGGAGACGAGCTCGTCGTCTTCGAGAAGGTCCTGGACTCCGCCGGCAACGTCGTTGCGACCCACGAGGACATCGACTCCGCCGAGCAGAGCATCGTCGTGGACAACCCCGACACGCCCGAGGTCCCCGAGGAGCCCTACGCCAAGACCGGGGCCGACGCCCCCGACGACACCGGCTACGCCGTGGCCGCGGGCATCGCTCTGGCAGCTGCGGCGGGTGCGGGCGGAGCGCTCGCGTACCGCAAGCGCAAGACGGCCGGCGCAAGCAAGGACGCGGCAGCCGAAGAGCCTGCCGAAGAGCCGGAAGAGTAGCGGCGCCGCATCGATACCGAACCGGAGGCCCTGGGCGCTCGCCCGGGACCTCCCCTGCGAACGAGGGGAGGACATGAACAAAGGGAAAGCTGCCACGGCGCTCGCCATTGTCGTGGCGTTGCTGGCGATGGGGGCGCTCGCCGTCCTGCCGCTGCCCGAGAGGAACCCGTACGAGGTGCACGAGGTGCCTACTGCGGAAGAGGACGCGACAATGGAGGCTCAAGAGACGGGAGGCGGCATCGACTGGGACGCCCTTCCCGCCTCCGTCGTCGCTTGGGTGCGCGTGCCGGGCACGACCGTCGACTACCCGATCGTCCAGGGCCGGCCCGAATCGCCCGACTTCTACCTCACGCACGACGCCGGCGGCGAAAGATCCGCGTGGGGCGCTCCCTACATAGACGCCGGGTGCGCGCAGGGCGCCGAGAGCCCGCTCGTCATCGTCTACGGGCACCACATGTCCGACGGCACCATGTTCGCGCCGCTCGCACAATACTCGTCGCGCGGTTTCGCCGAGGGGCACCGCACCATCCAGGTCTTCACCCGCGAGAATGCGATCGAGCTCGAGGTCTTTGCGGCTGACGTGGTCGACGCGAGCTCAGAGGGCAAGAGGACCGACTTCGCCGGCGCTGCGGAGCTAGACGCCTACCTCGGGGACAAATTGTCCCAGTGCGAGGTCGTCCTGGAAGATTCGGCGGACGTCACGCATGCCTGGGCCTTCGTGACGTGCAGCTACCAGACGAGCAACTCGCGCACCGTCGTCTACGCGAAGGAGGTGGAAGGATGGGATTCGCACCCTTCGGAATAGGGCTCCTCATGGGGCTCCTCACGCTCACGGCCTACGCCTGCTGCGCAGCCGGCGACGACGACCGGGACTAGCCGTGGGAAATCGAAATCGCACAACGGAAAGAGGCGGGCAATTGCCCGCCTCTTCTCACATCACCCACTTGAACACGGCGCGGAACAGCCAGACGAAAAAGCCCAGCGTGACCTTAAGCGCCGCCATGAGGAACCTACCAAGATTCTTCATCGACGTCACCCCAATCTTCCTTGACCTTGCGGGCGCCCTCGTCGACGCCCTCTTCCTTCTCTTTCGCGAGCAGCCTCGCCAGCTCGTCGGGCACGCCCGGGACCTCCGCCCTTCCCAGAGCGCGCTGCAGGTCCCTTATCTGCGACTTCAGCGGTTTTGAGGGAGGGCCCACGTGCTCGCGGTAGCAGGCGCCGATCGCGGCCGCGTCGCACAGGAAGCCCCGTACCCGGGCGAACGCCTCGTCACCGTCGAGCAGGACGCGGCGGGCGCGCCCCAGCTCGGCCTCCGAGGCCAGCATGAAGCGCCAGCCGCGGGACCTCCGCGCGGCCGGTATGCCGTCCGCGGGCGCGTCGGCGCGCCAGTTGTCGCGCACCTGGTGCCAGTTCGCCGTGAGCCAGAGCCCCTTCTCGGGCTCCTCCCGCATCTCGAGCTCGAACTCCGTGAGCATGTTCGCGCCGGAGAACGGCGAGCCCTCCGTGAACGAGAGCGTGTCGAACAGCGTCGTCCTGCCGCCCTCGTACTCTATCCTCACCATCATCTCCGGCCCCTCTCCCTGCGCTGGTCCTGCTGGGCCCGCTGTCGCTCGGCGGCGAGGATGCGCTGCTGCTCGTCCGCTCGGTGGCACTGGCGCGAATTGCCGCTGGCATCGTTGCGCCCTTCACCGTCCCCGTAGCGGGTCTTAAGCGGCATGAGCCCGTTCTCGGACATGTAGGCGCGGGCGGCCTCGAGGCGACGGTACCCCTCGCCGCCCGCCTGGCCGCGACGCTCGAGCGTCGCCATCCTGAGACCGAACTCCTCGATGGACTCGACGTCGAACTTCGCGCAGGTCTCGAGCGCCGAGGAGAGCCTGCTCAGCTCCGAGAGGTCGTTGAGCTCGAGGGCCCGCTCGGCGGCCTCGCGGATCCGCGCGGTGCTCGCGTCTGTGGGGCGGTAGGCGCCTTCGCGCTCGAAGCGCCGGCGGAGTATCTCCTTGCCGTAGACGAACCCCAGGCGCTCGCCGCTGACCTTCTTGGACGGCTCCTCGGCCAGGCTGAACACCCAGTCGTCCCGCCGCGCCTTGGCCGAGTTGTCGGCGACGTGCACGCCCAGGGCGTCGAGGATGCCGAGGAACTCCGCCTCGTCGCGCGCCGTGGTCTTGGCGAGCGCGACGCGGGCGCGGATGTCGCCGACCCACGAGTAGCCGCCCGAGCGCATGATCTCCTTCTCGGCCCGGCCCAGGTAGACGCTCCTGCGGCTCCTGGGCCCGCCCGCACCTGCCCGCCCGCGCGCCTTCGACGGCGATTCGGGAGCTCGGTCGTTGGAGAGCCCCGACAGCCCGCGCTCGCGCGCCATGTCCTGCAGGTCTCGGTTGAGGTCCTCGGGGTGCTGGGTCTGCATGCGGTAGCCGGTGCGGAGGTTGGCGTTGTTCACGACGATGTGCGCGTGCGGTATGCCGCGGGCGTTGTCGTCGTGGTAGACGATGGCGATCTCGTGGTCGCCGAAGTGCTTGAGCGCCCACGAGCACGCGAGCTCGCGCAGCGCAGCCAGGTCGATGTCGTCGCCGGGGTCCGGCGAGAGCACGAAGTGCTTGAACGTGCGCGCGGGCTTGCCCCTCCAGGGTGCGTCCGTGCCGAACGCGGCGCGCGTGGCGTCCATCTCGGCGTCCCAGGCGCAGGCCTCCTTGGCGTCTTCCCCCAGCGCGCCGGCGTCGCGCTCGTCGTAGCTCAGGTTGAACAGGTCGCGCGCCAGGGCGCGGCCTCCCTTCTCGAGGTAGCGGCGGATGCCGCCCGTCGAGCCGTGGCCGCTTATCGGCTTCAGGATCGGCATGGCGAGCCCTCCACGAGCGAGTCGGCGCCGATGCGACCGAGCTCCGCCGCCATCTCTCGGGCCGTGGCGTTCACGTCGGCGAGCTCGCGCTCGATCGTCGGGATGCTATCCGCGACGAGGTCGCGGTCGACGTGCCCGTGGCGGGCGTGGAAGTTGATGAGGTTCATCGCGTGCACGGCCTGGTTGTAGTGGTAGCCCCACTTCGTGAGCTCTCGCGACATCGCCCACAGGGCTCTGCGGTCCACGAGTATGCGGTGCTCGTCTCCCGCGTTGGCCTCCGTCGACAACGGTATGCGAACGAGATAGCGCAGGTACTCCGACTTGCTGAGGCCGGCACGCTCGCACCGCTCGCAGAGCGCGTCGTAGTCGCCTCCCTCCATGCGGAACGTGACGCGGCGCTCCTTGTCTTTGGCGGCGCCGGCTTCCTCTTCCATGGCGGATTCCTTTCCTCGGGCCCGCCGCGCGGCGGGCGCGTCTCTCTAGGGGTGCGGGGGATCCCCCGCAGGCGGCGGCCCGGCTCGGGCGCCGCCTCTGGGACTGGGCCTCGCGAAAGCGGGCTCCCAAACGGCCCGCGGCATGACGGGTCCGAGGCCGCCCGGTCCCCAAGTGCTATGGACGCCCGACGCGATGTCGGACGCCATAGGCTACTTGCTGGATTTCGAACCTGAGGCCCTTCTGCGGCGCTTTCGGGCATCGGTGCCCGCATCCGCGTAGGGCGCCGTCATGAGCGCCATCTCCCGCAGCAGCGAGAGGTCGGCCGGGCTCGGGCTCTCGGGCGGGCTCTCGAGGAAGTCGGCGACGAGCCTCGCGGCCTTGGCGATGCGCCCGTCGGGGCCGGCCTGGGCCTTCCCCTCGCTCCTCACGTAGTCGGAGAGCTCCCGCTTGGTGCGCCGCCAGGGCTCCATGGCGGCGTGCATCTCCGCCTGGCGCTCCTTCGGCATGCCCGCGAGCGAGCGCACCGCCTCGGCGCTGAGGTTGCCGCGGTCGGCCTCGGCGGCCCACTCGGGCGAGAGGTCCTCGGCGATGCGGCGGGCAAGCCTCTCCTCGCGCGCGATGGTCTTGCCGGAGACCTTGCGGCCCGTCTGCCGCTCGATGATGGCGGCCTTAACGTCGTCGACGCGCATGCCGGAAAGCGACGGGTCCTCGGAGCGCAGGCGCACGGCGTCGCCCCTGAGCGCCTCGGTCGCGGCTGCGCGCTCGGTCACGGTGAGAGCGCGGGTGAAGTAGTTCGCGGCGTGGAGCAGCGTCACCGCCCGCTCGTCGTCGATGCCCTCGATCACGCGGCAGGGCATCCTCTCGTAGTCGGGGTCGTCCTTCGCGAGCAGCGCGTAGGCGGCCTTGCGCCGGTGCCCGGAGACCATCTGCCACGAGCCGTCGCCGACCTTGCGCACGAGCGGCAGGTCGGTGAGGCCGTCGGTGCGTATGGACTCGGCGAGCTCGGCTATGCCGGCCGGGTCCATGGAGTAGGCGGCGTTCGCCGGGTGGTCGGCGATGTCGGCCACCGCGATCTCGGACACCGGGTAGCGCCCGCGGGTGCGCGACGCGCCGTCGAGAAGCCCCGTGATGGTGAAGCCCGCGGCCACCTTGCTAGGCGAGCTCACGGGACACCTCGTCGGCGAGAGCCTCGTAGTCGCGCGCGGGGCGGCTCCCCGGTTCGAAGGCGGCCACCGGCTTCCACTGCCAGCTGCCCTCGCAGACCTTGCTGCTCGCGTGTATGACCGTCTCGAACTGCTCGCCAGGGAAGAACCCGTCGAGCACGGCCGCGCCCGTGGCCTCGGCGTTGGTCATGCGGCCGGGCACGCAGGTGCGCAGTATCTTCCATCTGGGCGTGGGCATGCGCAGGGCGTCCGCGATGGAGCGCGTCGCCTCCACGGTGAGCGCCGTGCCGCGCATCACGGTGGAGTCGAGCTTCACGGGGATGACGACCATGCCGCCCTCCGCCGCGGCGAGATAGGCGTTGAAGGCGAGCCTGCGCATCACGGGGCTGCAGTCGATGAGGCAGACGTCGTAGGAGCCCGAGGCGTCGTCGAGTGCGAACTTGAGGCGCTGCTCGCGCAGGAGCATCTCGTTCTGGTCGACGAGGTCGATGGTCGAGGCTACCACGTCGAGGTTCTCCCCGGCGGCGTAGGCGACCTCCTCCACGGGCGCGCCGCCGTAGAGCAGCTCGACCGATGTGCGCCGCTCGGAGGCGGCCCGGTCGTAGAGGCCGAAGAAGTCGGTGGCCGACGCCTGCGGGTCGAGGTCGACGAGCAGGGTCCGAAGGCCCCGGGCGGCGAAGATCGCCGCCAGGTTCACGGCGGTCGTCGTCTTGCCGACGCCGCCCTTGTAGTTGGAAATGGCTATCGTGCGCATGGGTCGCGTCCTCTCTAGCGTGGGGCGCGCCTCGCCGCGCTCGGTCCGGCGCGCCCCGAGTCTCGGAGCGTCGGGACAAAACCGTACGGATTTGTCCGACAAGCGGAGTGTACCACGAAAACGTACGGATATGTACGCTTTCGTGGTACAGGGGCCGGATTCGGGAAAAGCCCGGCCCCGGGAGCCCGGGACCGGGCGCGCCGCCTAGGAGAGCGGCTCCATCTCGCCGAAGCAGTTGACGTGGTGGCGCAGGAGCGCTCGGTTCTCCTTGACGACCATCATCGCCACCTCGTCGAAGCGGACCGGGGTGTCGGCGTAGTCGTCGCCGTTGCCGGAGAGCCACGTCGCCGCCAGCGCCTCGCGCAGCCCGCGCGCCCTGTGGGCCTCGGGGAATCCGTCCGTCCCGATGCGGACCGTGGCGTCGACGAACACCAGGGTCCCGTCCTCGTCCACCGCCACGAGGTCGATCCCGCCGATGCCCTCGGGCCCCTGCCAGGCCTCGTCGACGATCTCGTAGCCCTTGCGCTCGAGGAAGGCCTTGACCGCGCCCATCGCCTTTTCCTTCATGTCGTTCATGTCTTGCTCCTTAGACTCTGAGGCCCGCCCCTGTGGCGTGCCTTGCGTCGCGTGAGTCGCATGCAGCGCGGGCGCGCCGGCAAGGGAGGAAGCGAAGTCGGGCGTGGTTGTAGAGATCTCCCGACGTCAGTTTTTCGCGTTGTTCGCGCGCGCAGCGCATGGGGCGAAGAACCCGAAAAAGTGTCGCGGCCCTTGCTGGCCGCCTGCCGGCGTGCGACCCTGCGCGTCCAAGGAGCGCCGGGGCGGGTTTCGGACCAAAGGGGCGAGGGCGTGCGGGATGGGATCGGCTATGGGCGTCGAGGTCCTCCGGGCATGAGATGCGGCCCGTCGGCGGTTGCGGGGGGCGCTCGCGGGGGTTGGCGGCGACGTCGCGGCGCGGGCGCGGGCTGCTGCCGAGTCGCGGTGACGCGGTCCGCATCGGGACGACATTTCCCGCGCCGCTTGCGGCCGATATGTGCACGGGATCGCTGGCGGCGAGATGGTTCCCCCTGCGGAACGGCTACGGTGCTGCGCGACACGTCAGTTGGTAGAAGAAGGCAAACTGATGTTGAATTGCGAAGAGAAGGTTGAACGCCTCGAACTGCTCGACGCGCTGGCGGATGCCGGGAGGTTGGCGAAGGGCCTGGACCAGCTGCTCGAGTCCCTGGCGCACGCCGACCAGCTGGACCCGCTCGACGTCGAGGGAATCCTTGCCCTGAGGTCGATAAGCCAGAGGTGCGCCGGTCGCATCGAGGACGCCGCGCGCATTCTGGAGGCACAGAACGAGATTCTTTACGCCGAGGAGCGGGCCAATTTCAGACCCCGCGAAAACCAAGAGATGAGAACCCGAACGAAAGAGACCATCTAAGCCCAGCCAGGGATTCCTTCGCCGTTTGCGCTCGTACGGGGCCTGGACATCGGCTGTCCCTCTATTCCCAGTGCAGCCCCGTGTCGCCGCGTTATAATGCTGCAAACGCATTTGTATTGCATTTCGAGCGATGGGAGCGCAGATGCCCGACAGCTACAAGGAGCTTATCAAGAGCAATCCCGACGAGACCGAGATCAGGAGCTTCCTGGTGAACGGCGATCAGGTCTCCGTGACCCTGCGCATCCCCGACACCCTGCGCGACGCGGCAAAAGAGGAAGCGGCCCTGCGGGGCATGAGCTTCTCCGCCTTCGTGCGCACGTGCATGATCGAAGAGCTCGCGAAGAAGGGGGCATAAGCGTGATTCGGGTCAAGACTCTCACCGTCCAGCTCATAGATGCGCAGCCGGACCGTATCCGCATCTGCCGCATCGATGGCGAGTCGCTTGTGACCGTCGTCGTTCCGAGGGAGGACCTCGCCGAAGCGAAGTCGCTGCCGAACATCCCGCAGCGCGGCATCTACTACCTGCTCGACGAGGACCACGGCAACGTGAGCCGCGTCTACGCTGGGCAGACGACCCAGGGTATCGCCCGGCTCGACGCACACAAGGCAAAGAAGGAGTTCTGGAACAAGGCCGTCATGTTCCTCGATGACGATCAGAACATCAGCAGGGACGCGCTGGACGTCCTCGAGGCGAAGGCCATCGACTACGTGCGCACCCACGGCTCGTACGAGACCGACAACTCGGCGACGCCCAAACCCTACGTCGACCCGTACAAGGAAGAGGCCGTCGAACGCCTGCACGATAGGATCCTCTTCAGGATGGCAGCTCTGGGGTACGACCTCGACAGAGTCGACCAGGGTCCGGCGGGCGCGCCGGCGGTCTTCCACACGAAGAAGAACGGCATACGCGGGGCGGGGCGCTACGACAAGGCCACCGGGCACTTCACGGTTCTCGCCGGCTCGAAAGTGAACCTCTCGAGACCCGTGCTGAAAAACGCAGCCGTCGCGGCCGCGCGCAGGGAGATCTTCGGCGATTCGAGCGGCATCGCAGAGCTCTCCGAGGACCTCGAGTTCCCGACGCCCAGCGCCGCCGCGGTGTTCGTGCTCGGCGGCAGCCAGAATGGCTGGACCGAATGGGTGAACAACGACGGTGAAACGCTCAACCAAGTTTACAGAAGCGAGGATAAGTAGATGAACAAGCAGCAATTGGCATCAAAGATATGGGAATCCGCCAACAAGATGCGCTCGAAAATCGAGGCAAACGAATACAAGGACTACATCCTGGGCTTCATTTTCTACAAGTTCCTTTCCGAGACCGAAGTTGCCCGCCTGAAGGCGCGTGATTTCGCCGAAGAGGATTTGCCGAGCCTCGTGGAGGACGACGAGGAGACGGTCGAGTTCGTCAAGGGCGAGTGCGGCTACTTCATCGCCTACGAAAACCTCTTCTCCACCTGGGTCTCCAAGGGCAGCGACTTCGAGATTTCGAACGTTCGCGACGCCCTCAATGCCTTTAGCCGCAACATCGACCCTGCTCGCAAGCGCGTCTTCGACGGCATCTTCGACACGCTGCGGACCGGTCTCTCCAAGCTCGGCACCGACGCACGGAGCCAGTCCAAGGCCGCTCGCGACCTCATCTACCTCATCAAAGACATCCCGATGGACGGTCGCCAGGACTACGACGTGCTCGGCTTTATCTACGAGTACCTCATCAGCAACTTCGCCGCCAACGCCGGCAAGAAGGCAGGCGAGTTCTACACGCCGCACGAAGTGTCCATGCTCATGAGCGAGATAGTCTCATGGCACCTGGCCGGACGCGAGAACATCACCATCTACGACCCCACGAGCGGGTCTGGCTCGCTGCTCATCAATATCGGCAAGGCCGTGGCGCGACGCAACGGCGACCCGGACTCCATCAAATACTATGCGCAGGAGCTTAAGGAGAACACATACAACCTCACACGTATGAATCTGGTCATGCGCGGAATACTCCCCGACAACATCGTAGCGCGCAACGGCGACACGCTCGAAGACGATTGGCCCTGGTTCGACACGGTCGAGAACAAGGACGAGACCTACGATCCGCTGTTCGTCGATGCCGTTGTGTCGAACCCCCCTTACTCCCAGAATTGGGACCCGGAAGACAAGGAGCTCGATCCGCGCTTCAAGTTCGGCGTCGCCCCTAAATCCAAAGCCGACTACGCCTTCCTTTTGCATGATTTATACCACTTGCGCCCCGACGGCATCATGTGCATCGTCCTGCCCCACGGCGTGCTGTTCCGCGGCGGCGAGGAGGGCACCATCCGCAAGAACCTGGTGGAGAACCGCCATATCCAGGCAATCATCGGACTTCCTGCCAACATCTTCTTCGGCACCGGCATCCCGACCATCGTTATGGTGCTCCGCAAGCAGCGCGAGAGCAGTGACGTGTTGATTGTGGATGCCTCAAAGCACTTTGCGAAAGAAGGCAAAAACAACAAACTGCGTGCGAGCGATATACGCCGCATCGTAGACGCGGTCACGACTGGGGCGACCGTCGACAAGTTCAGCCGTCTGGTGACCATCGACGAGATACGCGCCAACGATTACAACCTCAACATTCCGCGCTATGTTGATTCATCCGAAGCTGCTGAGAGCTGGGACGTGTATGCCACCATGTTCGGTGGGGTTCCGAAAGCCGAGGTCGATGCTCTCGACCGCTATTGGAAAGTGTGGCCGAGCCTGAAGGGCCAGCTGTTCGGTGAGGGCGGCGGGTCGTGCCTTGCTTCCATGACGGACGACGTGGCGGCAACGGTGAAGGCCAACGCCGACGTCGTTTCTTTCCTGGCGGGGTATCGAGATGCGTTGGCTCATCTGCCCGCAGAGCTGCGGAAGAGGTTGGTAGACGACTCATCGCAGGTTGATGCCGTGGCCGAGGAGGATTATATCGCAGAGCGGCTCCGCGACGCCCTCTCTGGTGTCGCGCTCGTCGACGGGTACGATGCCTACCAAGCTCTCGACGATGCGTGGACGGGCATCTCCGGCGACCTCGAGGTTATCCAAACCGAGGGCAAAGGGGCTGTGCGCAAAGTCGATTCGAATATGGTGATAAAAAAGAAGAACGGCAAAGACGTCGAGGTGCAGGATGGCTGGACGGGCCGCATCTTGCCGTTTGCGCTCGTCCAAGAACAGCTGCTTGCCGACGATGTCAAGGAAATCTCCGCGCGCGACTCCCGTTTAAGTGAGATCTCCCAAGAACTCGACGAGATTCTCGATAACCTCGATGAGGAGGAGAAGAGCTCGAGCGATGTTTTCAGCGATGACGGCGCGTTCGTGGCGGCGTCCCTCAAGAAGGCCGTGAAAAGCATCGGCAAGCATCCGGACGGCGACTTCGAGCGGGGCCTCGTGCGCGCTCAGTCCCTGCTCGACGAGGAGAAAAATCTCAAAAAGGCAAGGAAGGAGGCACTTGTCGCGCTCGAGGAGAAGACCAAGGAGGTTATCGAGGGCCTGACCGACGCCCAGTGCGACGAATTGCTTGCTGCGAAGTGGATTGAGCCGCTGCAATCTGATTTGCTCGAGCTGCCCAATGCTGTCGTAAGCGACTTCATCGCAAAGGTCGTCGCACTGAACGCAAAGTACGCGACAACCTATTCGGACGTATGCAACCAGATTGCAGAGGCGGAAAACGAGTTGGCAGCGATGCTGGGCCAGCTCACGGGCAACGAGCACGATATGGCGGGCATTGCTGAGCTGCGGAAACTGTTGGGAGGTGAATAGTATGGCGGAAAAGACCAATGTGCCTGAGATCCGCTTCGCCGGTTTTACTGACCCTTGGGAACAGCGTAAGTTGGGCGAGCTGATGGATGTTACCTCTGTTCGGAGGGTGCGTCAGGAAGACTGGACGGACGAGGGCGTTCGCTTCCTACGAGCACGCGATTTGGTTGCCTTCGCAAAGAATGAGGCTATTGAGGATCCTCTATTCATATCAGATGAGATGTACCGTGAATACTCTGCGCAGTCAGGCAAGGTCGTAGTCGGTGATCTGCTTGTGACGGGTGTTGGCACGATAGGCGTTCCATGGCTTGTGACCAGCGAAAGCCCCGTCTACTTCAAAGATGGAAACATCATTTGGTTTAAGAATCAGAATGCGATTGATGGAGAGTTCTTCTATCATAGCTTCACCGCTCATGCCATTCAGAGCTACATCAAAGAGGCTGCCGGCATTGGGACGGTCGGAACATACACGATTGAGACCGGGAAAAAGACCCCGATTTGGCTCCCGTTGGAGCGAGAGCAGCGCCAAATCGCCGCATTCATGACTTCCCTCGATACCCTTATCACCCTTCATCAGCGTATGGGTCCCATCTTCTGCTTTTGCGCACATGGATCAAGAACCAATTTCGCGTCCGCTCTTCAAGGATAGCTTCGGATATTACGCTACCCGCGCCACATCCCGAAGATGCTCATGTCGCCATCGGCGCCAGCTTCAGGCGTCTTCGGCGCAGCCGAGGGCGCCTTCGTTTGCGGTTCCTCTTCCGCTGGTGCGTCTATCGGCTCGCTGAGCGCCAGGAAGAGCCTCATCACAAGTTCGAGCCTCTGCTGCAGAGAATCGCTCAACTCGCCGTAGGAGGCCGCCAGTTTCACCTCTTTGGCCAACTCCACCATCGAGTCTTTCAGCGCCTTCTGCATGCTCACGGAGGGCCTCACTTCAACCTCTGTATCGGTTAGCTTAGCGATGATGTAGTCCTGCCTGAGCATGCCGCTCCAGGCAGCCATCTCGCATATGAGCTTGTGCTCTTCGGGCGTGCAGCGAAACGCCATCGTCTTGCTGCGCTTGCGGGCGCTGTTCTCGCACGGCATCCTTCTTACCCCCTCGCTCCGTCGAGCGCGGCGGCCATCTCGTCCTGCTTCGTGGGGAACAGGTGCGCGTAGCGGTAGGTGATGTCCACCGCCTCGTGGCCCATGCGCTCGGCGATGGCCAGCGCGGAGAAGCCCATCTCGATCAGCAGGCTCACATGGCTGTGGCGTATGTCGTGTACGCGGATGCGCTTCACTCCAGACGCCTTGCACCCGCGCTCCATCTCGTGGGCCAGGAAGTGTTTGGTCACGGCGAACAGGCGCTCGTCGGGCGCAACGTCGTCGCGCAGCTCGATGAAGTCCGCCATCTCGTCGCGCAGGAAGGCGGGCATGACGATCGTGCGCACCGACTTGGGCGTCTTGGGGTCGGTCACGGTGTCCACGCCGTGGAGGCTCTGGTACGACTTGTTGATGCGAAGCCGGGAGCTCTCCAGCATGAAGTCGGACGGCGTGAGCGCCAGAAGCTCGCCGCAGCGTATGCCCGTCCAGTAGAGCAGCTCGAAGGCATGGAACGAGAGCGGCTTGTCCATGACGGCCTCGCTGAACCTCAGGTACTCGTCCTTGGTCCAGAACTGCATCTCGCCGCCCTTCTTCGAGCCTATCTTGTCGACCCTGCGCACTGGGTTGTCGGTGAGGCCGTAGTAGCGCTCGGCATGGTTGAAGATGGCGTTTAGCTGGTTGTTCACTGTGCGCAGGTAGGTCGGCGCCCAGGACTTCCCCTCGGCGTCCCGGTGCTCGGTGAGCTCGTTTTGCCACCTGATGACGTCGATCGGCCTCACGTCGCACATGCGCATGTCACCGAAGAACGGCACGAGCTTGTCGTTGATGATGTACTCCTTGGTGATCCACGTGTGCTCGCGTATGCGAGGCTTCACCTCGGAGGCGTACACCTCGACGAACTCGGAGAACGTCATATCCATGGCCCCGCCGTTAAGGCTCTTGAACTGGCCTTCCCACACGGCGGCCTCCACCTCGGAGGAGAAGCCGCGCTTCGTCTTGTGGCGCTTCGAGCCGCGGGCGTCGCGGTAGTAGCACTGCACGTAGAACGTGCCGTTGTTGTCGTCCTTGTACACGGGCATGTCAGTCCACCTCCGGGAAGTACAAGGCGTCGAAGACGTCGCTCCGGACGCGCCCGCGGATCACCACGCGCCCGCGCGCCTCCTGCTCGGCGTTTATCTTCCTGATCACCTCGTAGGCGCTGCCTTTCTTGATCCTCAGCAGCTCCGCGACCTCGTCGGCGTCCAGCATGTGCGGCCTCGGCGTCTTCGCCACCTTCTCGTCCACGGTTCCTCCTATCAACAGCGTACGCATACGTACGGTTTACAGATTCAGAGTAAGCGTACATATCTGTACTGTCAATAGAATTGCGTACATTTGCGTACGCTGATAAGATGTGCAGGTACGTAATTCCAGGAGGAGGGCGCATGTCCGTAGGCGAGAACATAAGGCGGTACCGCAAGTTGCGCGGCATGACGCAGGCGCAGCTCGCCGAGGCGGTCGGCCTGACCGAAGGGGCCGTGCGCCACTACGAGAGCGGTATCCGCGCCGTGAAGCCTGAGCTGCTCGAATCCATCGCCGCAGCGCTCGGCGTGTCCGTCAACGCCCTCAAGGATTACGGCGTCGAGACCGCAGGAGACCTCATGTCGCTGCTCGTGCGGCTGGAGGACTCCTTCGGCATCGTGCCCGCAGCCGACGGCTCGGGGCTCTCCCTGAACCCCAAGGCTCCGCACGCACCCAAAGCCGCGATGGCCATCAAGCTGTGGGCAGAGAAGCGCGCGCAGCTCGAGAACGGCGAGATCGACGCCGCCGAGTACGAGGACTGGAAAGCCTCGCTGTAGCGGCTCTCCGCATTTCGCTACCACTAAAACCGAATCAGGACGCCAGGATAGTCGGTGAGCTCCGCTCGCACCTGCGTATGCTGAGTTTTTACTCCCCATTGCATGCCAAGGCATTTCAAGCGTAAATGGGGAGTAAATGACGCGGTGGCTTACACGGCGGCACGCGACAGTACGCCGCGGCATTTCCCTTGGTTACTCCCGTTTTCATTGAGATGGCGAGATTCTTTACTCCCCATTAACCACCTGGGGAAACGCCGTGCAGAGACCGCCGAAAAGCCGATTGAGTTCGATTTGAGTTTCAAAGGATCTAAAACGGCCCCTTTTCGTTATCGGGGACAAAAAAACGCGCGTCTACTCACTTGGGATAAATTCTTACTCCCATTCCTCCGAATACCGCCCCATACTTTGCCGTCTTGAAATACGGGGAGTAAATGGCAAAATCGCAGGTGAATGGGAGTAAAAAGGCAAAGAAAAAGCCTCCGTCCCAGCACTGGAACGGAGGCTCGATTATCGTATTTACTCACCGCCGTCGCTGGCGGCTTTGTCATGACTCTCGTACGAAACGAAACTCAGCGGCACAGTGCGGCACTCAAAAGTGCAGGTCAGAACCCTATCAGCCTATTCCCACTCAATCGTGGCAGGCGGCTTAGACGTTATGTCGTAGCACACGCGGTTGGCTCCAGGAACTTCAGCAACGATACGGCTGGAAATCTTAGCCAGCACATCGTAGGGGAGCTTTGCCCAGTCAGCGGTCATTGCATCGCTTGATTCTACAGCGCGCAGGATGATGGGGCGCTGATACGTGCGCTCGTCACCCATAACGCCAACGCTCTTGATGTCGGGCAGAACCGCGAAGTACTGCCAGCAACTATGCTCGCTGTTGCGTTCGCCCGTTTCCTGGAACAGGCGCTCGTTGTATGCGTCCAGTTCTTCGCGAACAATGGCATCAGCATTCTTAAGAATCTCAAGCTTTTCGGGGCTTACTGCGCCAATGATGCGAATAGCCAAACCAGGGCCAGGGAAGGGCTGGCGGTGAACGATGTGTGCGGGCAAGCCAAGGGCGGTGCCCAGCGCGCGAACCTCGTCCTTGAAGAAGTGGTCAAGCGGCTCAATAAGGTCGAAGTGAACACCTTCAGGGAAGGGGATCAGGTTGTGGTGGCTTTTGATGGTGGAAGCCTTTCCGCCGGTTTTGCGAGCACCAGATTCAATGATGTCAGGATAGATAGTGCCCTGAGCCATAAACTGCACGGGCTTGCCGTCTTCTGCGATATCCTGCGCAACGGCGAAGAACTCTTCCCAGAACTGGGTACCGATAATCTTGCGCTTTGCTTCAGGGTCGGTAACGCCGTTAAGCAGCTTGGCGTAGCGCTCTTCGGCATGAACATGAATGAAATCCACATCGAACTGCTTGGTAAATACCTCTTCGACCTCTTCAGGCTCGTTCTTGCGAAGCAGGCCATGGTTTACGAATACGCATACCAGCTGCTTGCCAATTGCCTTAGCGCACAGGGCTGCAACTACAGAAGAATCAACGCCGCCTGAAAGACCCAAAATAACGCGCTTGTCGCCAACCTTTTCACGGATAGCGGCAACGGAGTCTTCGATGATGGAATCCATAGTCCAGTCGGCTTTCAGTCCTGCGATATTGAACAGGAAGTTAGAAAGCATCTTGTTGCCGAACTCGGAGTGCTTAACTTCAGGGTGGAACTGTGTGGTGTAGATGTTGCGCTCAGCGCATTCCATAGCCGCAACGGGGCAAATGTCAGTGGAAGCGGTAACGGTGAAACCTGCAGGAACCTCAGTTACGGCATCGCGGTGGCTCATCCAAACCGTTTGTTCGGCAGGGGTGTCTTCGAACAGCGCACCGCCAGCTACATGGAGGCCAGCTGCTCCGTACTCACCCTTTTCGGTGTGACCCACGGTGCCGCCTAGTTCAACGGCAATAGTCTGATGGCCGTAGCAGAAGCCGAGAATCGGTACACCAAGTTCAAGTACACCGGGGTCGATTTTGGGTGCATCGTCTGCATATACGCTGGCGGGACCGCCGGAAAGAATAATGGCGCTTGGCTTCAAAGCTGCAATTTCTGCTGCATCTTCATCGCAGGGTACGATTTCGGAATAAACGCCCAAATCGCGAATGCGGCGGGCGATGAGCTGACCGTATTGGGCGCCAAAGTCCAGAACGATAACCTTCTGATCCGGAGAGGTTGCTGGCATGTGTTCCTCCTGCTTGACAGTATGAATTTTTAACTTTGAAATTTTACCAAAACAGAAAAGAGGAAATGTGACGTTTCCGAAAAACTAGCATCCATGTCGTTATTTAGTTTCTGTGCCTGATCATCTTTTGTGGCGTTTAGCCAGGGAATAAGGGTAGTTTGGTTCCTGCGGTCCTTTGTTTTGCATCCCATTTTCCGCATCAGAAAATGCTGTCATTGTTGTTTTACCCAAAGAGCGCTCACTCGCGCTCAATTTTGGCACAATTACGCAAATATGGTTTGTGTCTATCTGGTTAAACGCCTGGTAAACCTTATAATCCAGCCAATTGTTCGACTCTCGTGAAAGGGGTGTCAAATGAATGGCAACGACAAAGATGCGCTTCGGTCGTCTCCTTCAGCCGCCTTGGGAATAGGAGAAGCGCTTATCAATCGTAAGCGATTATTGGTTAGCTTGCTTTCTGATAGGGAAGCAGTCCGCGTGATATGCGCCCCTCCTTTGTATGGGAAAACGGTGCTTGCCAACCAATATGCAAGAATGGCTTTTCCTCCCGGAAACGTCACTTGGGTGCAGGCATCCGAGCCAGAATTTTTCGTAAACCTTGATTCGGGAAGTATCGATGAGGTATTGGATTCCGATGATTCATCGCCTGGAAAACTGGTGGTTTTCGACGGCATATCAAAGCTCAAGGGCAAAAGGCGTACAAGCTTGGTAACGCTTATGGGCAAACTTCACACCAAGCAATGTGAAGTGATGGTAACTACCGAAGATTTCACGCTGGCAGCTGATGTTGAACTGCCGGTCGTAGTGCTGGATGCCCGTGAAATGGCCCTTTCTTCCGATGAGCTGCCGAAGCGTCAGTGCCGCTCTGGCAACCATGAGTCTCTTTTTGAAAAGGGTCACATGCCGACAAAGCGATCCGTACCGCCTGTAGCTCTCGATAAAGAAAAGGGCGCCGATCGATTCCTTAAAGCACTCCTTCGCCAAACCCCATCCTCTCCAGAAGAATCGCTGGCGTATCTGGCCCTTTTCTTGGGAAGCGGCAGTCTATCGCTGATCACTGATTTCTTTGACGAACACACCCAACCCGATATTGCGTTGGTTGAAAGCCTCTTTCCTTTTGCGGGTGTAAGTCTCCTGTCGTCTTCGTTTTATGCGTTTGAGCTTACCGTAGAAGCTCGGCACGAGCTTATGGCTGCACACTATTCTTCCATCGTTTCTTTTTCTCGTTTCGAAGATGAAGCGGAATTCCTTTTAGCCTGTGTTGACTCGTGTTTGGCGGCTGGTAAGCGTGCGCTTGCCTCAAAGGCGCTTGAAAGTAGAAAAGTCCAGCAATGGTATGCGGAAAAGCATGGTGCGGAAACCGGTAATTTCTCGCTGCCGATTCCCTCAAACGAACATTTCTTTGGTGAGGATGGAACAATAACAGATGCGGTAAAGACCGAAATCGTTTCTTCTGTTCGGATTAATCTGTTTGGCCGTTGCGAGGTCACGCGTGACGGCAAAAATGTATTGCCAAATGGGGAACTGCGCCGCAAAGCGAAGCTCGTTCTTGCTCTGCTTGTGGTTAACGATGGCAAAGAACTGCCGCGTACTTGGATTGAACGCATCGTTTGGCCGGAATCGGATCCTGCTTGTGTGCGCTCGAGTTTCTATAACTTGTGGAGTTACATCAGGTGTGTTCTCACTCCGCCTGACGAAGAGCCGTTTGGGTCGCGGCGTTCGCGCGACACGGTTTCGTTGGCTGGATTAAATTATGTAAGCGATGTCGGTGAAGTTCACGCGCAGTGTCTGCTTCTGAATGGATGCAATGATCCTGATATTTGCAAAAGGGCATTAGGCGAAATTGAGCGTTTGTATTGTGGTCCACTTCTGCCTGGTGTTCAAAACGACCAAATAGATGCATATCGCATCACGTACCAGAATCGCGTACTCGATGCGTTGGTTGATGGAGTTCGGGCACTTATTCGTGCTAACGATCTTCGATTGGCACAGCATTACGCCGAGTTTGCTTTCGGTATCGACCAAACGCGTGAGGACGTTGTGTACCAATATATGAAAGTTCAGCAATTGCTTGGTCAGTATGCTGGTGCTATTTCAACGTTTGTAAGTTGCCGACGCGCTTTAGTGGATCGTTTTGGTATCGATGGTTCAAGCAGGCTTGAAGAGCTGTACGAAGAAATTCTTGAAGAAGTTTCGTCTTCTGGCGCAACTACCGAAACGCTTAAAGATGATGAAGCTTCTTGCCGATAACAAGGCGAACGCGCTGACTGGGTAACAAATGGCTCACCAATAAGCGGAAATGGCGTGTATTCAGGAAATGCAGAAGATGCTACACGGCGTATGCGAGTGTGCCTGTGATAGAGTGAAGCAGTTAAACGAAAGAAAGAGAGATCATGGGTTTCTTTTCTAAACTACTTAGCGTAGGCGAAAGCAAGCCACTCAAGAACTATCAGCGTAGGGTTGCAGAGGTCAACGCCTTCGAGCCTGCTATGCAAGCACGTTCCGACGAAGAGCTGGCTCGCCTTACCGTCGAATTCCGTGAGCGTCTGGCTAACGGCGAAGATTTGGACGATTTGCTTCCTGAGGCGTTCGCTGCCGTTCGTGAAGCCAGTGTGCGCACCATCGGTCTTCGTCATTTCGATGTTCAGCTCATTGGCGCCATGGCGTTGAACGATGGCAAAATCGCTGAAATGCGCACGGGCGAAGGTAAAACGCTCGTTTCCACATTGGCTGGCTATTTGAATGCTTTGCCTGGTAATAATGTTCACATCGTTACTGTTAACGATTACCTTGCTGCGCGCGACTCTCAGTGGATGGGTCGCATCTACCGCTTCTTGGGTATGAATGTTGGTCTTATCCAGAATGGTATGGGTCCCGAGCAGAAGATCCCTGCCTATCAGGCCGACGTTACCTACGGCACCAATTCCGAATTCGGCTTTGATTATCTGCGTGACAACATGGTTGCCCGTGCATCACGGCGTGTGCAGCGTGGCCATTCTTTCGCCATCGTCGACGAGGTCGACTCCATCCTTATCGATGAAGCGCGTACGCCTCTTATTATTTCAGGCGCTGGCTCTCAGGCCGCCGATACGTATAAGCGTTTTGCGGCTGTTATGCCTTCCTTGAAGCGTGATGTCGATTTCGAGATGGATGAAGCGAAAAGGACCATCTACACCACCGAAGCTGGTTTGGAAAAGGTTGAGTTCCAGCTTGGGATTGAAGACATTTTTAGCGATCCAACCGGTCAGCTGCCCAATCATTTGCAGCAGGCGCTGAAGGCCCAGTTCCTGTTCCATCGCGATGTTGACTACGTAGTGGTAAACGGCGAGGTCAAGATCGTTGATGAATTCACCGGCCGTATCATGGAAGGTCGCCGTTATTCCGAAGGCCTTCATCAGGCACTGGAAGCAAAAGAGCATGTATTGGTTCGTCAGGAAAACCAAACTCTGGCAACTATCACGTTGCAGAATTATTTCCGTTTGTACGACAAGCTTTCTGGCATGACCGGTACGGCAATGACGGAAGATTCTGAGTTCCGTCAGATCTACAACTTGCCCGTCATGTCTATTCCTCCCAACAGGGAAGTTCAACGTATCGACGAAGATGATCTTATCTATCGCACAGTAGATGCTAAGTTCAATGCTGTTGCTGACGACATTGCAGAGCGCCATGCTGCTGGGCAGCCGTGCTTGGTTGGTACGGTTTCTATCGAAAGCTCTGAGCGCCTAAGCCGTTTGCTTTCCAAGCGTGGCATCAAACATGAAGTACTGAATGCTAAGAATCACGAACGCGAAGCTGCCATCGTTGCTCAGGCGGGTCGAACTGGTGCGGTTACCATTGCTACGAACATGGCTGGTCGTGGTACCGACATCTTGCTGGGCGGCAACCCCGAAGCCATGGCGCAGGCTATGCTTCTTGAACGATTTGGTGAAGATGAGGAGCCTACGCCAGCCCAGGTGAAGCAGGCCGAAGCTGAGGCCGAGGCTATTACCAATCGTGAATCCAAAGAGGTTCTTGCTGCAGGTGGCCTGTGCGTCATTGGTACTGAGCGTCATGAGTCGCGCCGTATCGACAACCAGTTGCGTGGTCGTGCCGGTCGTCAAGGCGATCCGGGTGCAACACAGTTCTACCTTTCTCTCGAAGACGACCTTATGCGTTTGTTTGGTGGCTCGCGCATGGATTCCATTGGTCGCATGATGGAAAAAACCGACATGCCCGACGATATGCCCATTAAGGCATCTATGGTTTCTAAGGCAATTGAAACCGCGCAGCGTCAGGTTGAAGCATCCAACTTTGCTGCACGTAAGCATGTTCTTGAATACGATGACGTAATGAACCTGCAGCGTAAAGCAGTCTATGCAGAGCGTAATGCCATCCTTGACGGCAAAGACCTTACCGATCGCATGCCGGAGATCATTGAAGACATCGTAGAATCGCATGTTTTGGAGTGGTGTCCTGCCAAGCAAGCGAGCGACGACTGGGATCTGGACTCTCTTAACAAATGGGTTATCCAGATGACGGGCATTGAGGATTTCACTGTAGATTCTATCGATCATGACGATGACGTGAATGCGCTTATCGATGGTCTGGTTGAATATTTCCAGGGTCTCTTCGATGCGAAGGCAAAGGAGATTGGTGCTCCATTCTCCGATATCGAATCGCAGGTTATGCTGCGATTCATCGATACGCGCTGGATGGCTCACCTTCAGGAAATGGATTACCTTAAGGCTTCTATCGGCCTGCGTGCGTATGGTCAGCGCGATCCGCTTACTGAATATCGTGATGAGGCGCATCGTGCTTTTGCGGCCCTTACTTCTTCGATCTATGAGGATTACCTGCGATTCTTGCTTCGTGCCCCCATCGTTGTGCAGGTTGCCCCGCAGGAAGAATCCAGCCCGCTCGATGGCAAGGTATCGTACTCCAATCCCGAGCAGACGCTCAATGAGGGCTCTGGTGTTCGTCGCGGTGCTCCCCAAGGCGGTCCTAGCCCGGCTCCTGCTGCGCCGAAGCCTGAAGCTCATAAGCCTCAGACCTACGAAAAGGACAAAAACGACCCTTACGCAAATGTTGGTCGAAACGACCCTTGCCCATGCGGTTCTGGCAAGAAATACAAGAAGTGCCACGGCGCAAATCACTGAACTAATGGGGAATAGCGCAAGCTTTCCCCTTTGCGGCGTTACGCCGCATTCGATGCCCCTGCTTTGATGGTAGGGGCATCGTGATGTTCAGCCAGTTTCTGAAACCGAGAGGAATCGTCGATGATGACCCTTGAAGAAGCGGAAAAGCGCACCGAAGAAGCGCGCGCTTACCTACATATTGATGAAAAAATAGCCGAGCTTGCCAACTTGGACAGTCGGATTGCCAACCCTGATTTTTGGAACGATACCGATAACGCTCAGCGGGTCAGCAAGCAGGCGTCCGACATACGTGATGTGATCGAGCGCTATGAATCTGCCTGCGGATTGCTCGACGACATCAAGACTGCAACCGAGCTGGCAGAGGAAGACCCTGAGTTCGGTGAGGAAATTGAAAACGATCTCGAGCGTCTGGAGAAGATGCTCGATGATTTCGAGGTCGAGTCTTGGTTCAATGGACGCTTCGATTCCTCTGATGCGATCCTTTCCATCCACCCTGGTAGCGGTGGCTTGGAAGCTCAGGATTGGACCGAAATGCTGTATCGCATGTATTCGCGCTACGCCGATTCCAAAGGCTGGAAGGTCAAGGTTCTCGATCTGGTCCCTGGCGAAGGCATCGGTCTAGACCGTGCAAGCATCCAAATTGAGGGTCGCAATGCGTACGGTATGCTGCGCAGCGAATCGGGTGTTCATCGTTTGGTTCGCATTTCACCTACTGACGACAAGAAACGTCGTCACACCACGTTTGCTGCGGTTGAGGTAATCCCGGTTCTTCCCGATAACGATATTTCCGTGGAAATCGATCCGAATGATGTTCGCGTTGATGTATACCGAGCAAGTGGCCCCGGCGGTCAGTGCGTCAATACTACCGACTCCGCTGTTCGCCTCACTCATATTCCTACGGGAATTGTGGTTACCTGTCAGAACGAGAAGTCCCAGCTCCAGAACAAGGAAGCGGCTTTCAGGGTTTTACGTGGTCGTCTGTACGAGCTCGAAGAAAAGAAGCGGGAAGCCGAACTCGCTGAGTTGAGGGGCGAAAAATTGGACAATTCGTTCGGCAGCCAGATACGTAACTATGTTTTGTATCCGTATCGACTGATCAAGGATACCCGTAGTAATATCGAAAGCGGCAATGTCGAAGCGGCACTCGATGGCGATATCGATGAATTTGTAGTCGGATACCATCGCTGGAAAGCTTCGTTGTAATGCAAAGCCAAGTAATCGACCGAAAGGAAGCCATGAATTCTCTGGCAGCTAAGGAAAAGGCCTGTGCCATTCGCACGGACATCATTGAGATGCTGCATGAAGCGGGCAGCGGCCATCCAGGCGGATCTCTTTCCTGCACTGATATCCTTGCAGCGCTGTATTTTGGCGGCGTGATGAAACACAACCCCGAAAACCCCGAAGATGAGGCACGCGATCGCTTCATCCTCGCCAAGGGGCATGCGGCACCGGCAATCTATGCAACGCTTGCCGAAGCTGGCTACTTTCCTGTTGAGGAGCTGAAAACCCTCCGTAAGCTTGGTACTCGTTTGCAGGGTCATCCCGATTCTAATCTTCTTCCTGGCATCGAAGTTTCCACCGGCTCTCTTGGTCAGGGTCTTTCCATCGCAGCGGGAATTGCTGCCGGTTTTAAGCTTGACGGCGTTTCCAACCGTGTTTTCACTGTTATGGGCGATGGCGAAACCGAAGAAGGCCAGGTTTGGGAAGCAGCAACATTCGCTGCTTATCAGAAGCTGGGCAATCTTATTGCCGTTGTTGACCTTAATGGCCTCCAGATCGATGGCAAGGTTGACCATGTGTGTGCCAGCGGCACCCTTGCTGGTAAGTTTGCTGCCTTTGGTTGGGAAGTTCACGAGGTAAACGGCCATGACATGGACGCACTCATCGAGCTTTTCTCCGACCTTAAGGCGTCTGAAACTGCACAGCCTAAGGTGGTTATTGCTCACACCATCAAGGGCAAGGGCGTTTCCTTCATGGAAGACCAAGCTGGTTGGCACGGTAAAGCCCCCAACGACGAAGAAACCGAGCGTGCGCTTGCCGAGCTTGCTGAAGCCCGCGCTGAGCTGAATGGAGTGAAGTAACGTGGTAAAACTCGCTACCCCTGAACAGGCACAGGAAAAGAAGGCAACGCGTGCTGCATTTGGCGTAACGCTTGCTGAGCTTGCCGCAAGCGGTAAGAAGGTTGTTGCGGTAGACGCCGACCTTACCGGCTCCACCACCACAAAGAAATTTGCTGAGGCTTGTCCTGAAAACGCAAAGCGCCTGTTCAACGTTGGTATTGCCGAACAGAACATGATCGATGTTGCTGCAGGTCTTTCTCTTACGGGAAACATTGCCTATACGGGTTCGTTCGCTGTTTTCGGAACCGGTCGCGCCTATGACCAGATCCGCAATACCGTGTGCTACTCCAACCTCAACGTTAAGGTTGCCCCCACGCATGCTGGCATTTCTGTTGGTCCCGATGGCGGTTCTCATCAGATGCTTGAAGACATTTCGCTCATGCGCGGTTTGCCCAATATGCGCGTGTTAGTTCCTGCCGACTATGCTGCTTGCTGTGCCGCAATTCGTTTGGCTGCAGAAACCCCTGGTCCTGTTTATATCCGAATGGGACGTGCTGCTGTTCCGGCGGTATATGCTCCCGATGTTGAGCTCGAGGTTGGTCGTGCCTACGTACTTCGCGAAGGAACCGATGTCACCATCATCGCCTGTGGCGTAGAAATCGCTGAGGCAATGAAAGCCGCTGATGCTCTTGCCGAAAAGGGCATTTCCGCTGAGGTCATTGATACTTTCTGCGTAAAGCCTCTCGATGCCGAAACCATTCTTGCTTCGTTGAAGAAGACTGGCTGTGCGGTAGTAGCAGAGGAACATTCCATCTACGGTGGCTTGGGCTCTGCTGTAAGCGAACTTGCTGCTGAGCAGTTTCCATGCCCCATTGAATTGGTTGGCGTTCGTGACCGGTTTGGTAAGTCTGGCGAGTTCAACGAACTGCTTACCTACTTTGGGCTTGACGCTGATGCCCTTGTTCAAGCTGTGGAAAAGGCTCGTGCTCGAAAGCATGCCTGATATACTCATTTGCAGTCTCAGAATTACACCCTATGAATGGAGCATACTGTGACGAATGAACAGAGTGGGGTTCCAATGGGCAGGCATGCCCAGAAGCAGCCCCCAGTAAATCAGGTTGCGTCTCAGCTTTCGCAGTCGCTTCCTGTAGTGAATATTGAGGAGACCGCTCCTCAGTACACGGGTAATCCGGTTATCACGCTTGACCACGTTACCAAGATCTACGAAGCACAGCCTAACAATCCTGCGCTGAGCGATATATCGCTGCACATTTTCCCTGGCGAATTTGTGTTCTTGGTAGGTCATTCTGGCTCTGGCAAGTCTACCTTTATCAACTTGCTTATCCGCCAGATCAAGCCAACCAAGGGCAAGATCTATATCGCAGATGAAGACCTTACTCAGATGCGCAATTGGCGTGTCCCGTACCTCCGTCGCAACATTGGTTGCGTTTTCCAGGACTTTAAGCTCCTGCCGAATAAGACGGTTTTCGAAAACGTAGCATTTGCGCTTGAGGTAATTGGCAAGTCGCGTCATGTTATCCGTACACAGGTTCCTGAGGTTCTGCGTTTGGTTGGACTGCAGGACAAAATGAACAAGCGTCCCGATCAGCTTTCTGGCGGCGAACAGCAGCGTGTATCCATTGCGCGTGCTATCGTAAACCGCCCTCCGCTGCTCATTTGCGACGAGCCTACGGGCAATCTTGACCCGCAGAACTCACGCGGCATTATGGACCTGCTCGAGCGAATCAACCGTACGGGCACCACGGTTCTTGTTGCTACGCACGACCGCGAAATGGTCGACAATATGCGTCGTCGCGTTATTGCGCTCGACAAGGGTGTTCTGACCCGCGACCAGGACAGGGGAGTGTACGGTTTCGATGTCTAGTATTTTTTATTTCTTCCGCGAATCGCTTACAGGCTTTACGCGTAACCTTTCCACTACGCTTGGATCAATCATTACGATTTTCCTTTCGTTGCTGATCATTGGCATCTTTTGCATTGCTGGCGCCGTGGTCAACAATGTTGTTGCGTCGGTGGAAAATCAGGTTTCCATTACGGCATACGTAAAGGACGATGCCAGCGATGCCGACATCGAAAAAGTAATGAAGACTATTGAAGGGTATGACGGCGTAGAGAGTGTTTCCTTCACCACGAAGGACCAGGCTCTTGATAACTTCCGTAAGTCTACTTCTAACCCTGAAATCGTCGATCAACTTGATGGCGAAAACCCTCTGCCAGCATCTATCGATGTTCAGCTTGATGATGCTCAGAGCGTACAGAATATTGCATCTGAGATTTTGGCATACCAGGATTTCGTTGACATTTGCGATAACGCAGATGATCCGACTGATTCTTTGCAGTACGGTCAGAAGACGGTTGATAAGCTCTTCTCGCTTACTAATGCTATCCGCACCGCAGGTATTGCTCTCATTGCGTTGTTGATCTTCATTGCGTTCATCTTTATCAACAACACCATTCGTTTGGCAATTCTTGCGCGTCGCAAGGAAATCGCCATCATGCGTCTGGTTGGCGCCTCGAATGGCTTCATTCGGGGGCCTTTCTTGGCAGAAGGTGCGCTTCATGCTTTGATCGGTGCTTTGCTGGCAATTTTTGTACTTGAGATTGCCCGCAACCTGGTACTTCCTCAAATGGCAGTTGCTCTCCCGTGGTTGCCTATCGGTGTCGATTTTGGCATGTTCCTGCTCATCTACCTGGCTATGTTGGTAGCAGGTTTGGTTATCGGTCTTTTGGGCTCGCTGTTTGCAATGAGCCGTTATTTGAAGGTCTAAAGAAAGGCTGAAATGTTCAAGGAATCGAAGGCACGTTAGTGAACGATTTCAAGAAAACCACTAAGGTGGAATCTTCGAACAAACGAAATGCAAGCATCGTGAAGCTTCTCGGTGCTTGCATTTTCATATGCTTAGTTTTTTGCGCGGGCTTCTTCGTCCGCGGAAATACCGATTTGCTTAATGCTATGGGTCTCTCATCTCTTGATGTCGACACGGAAGTGAATCCTGGTCTTACTGTTTCAGGTGATACCTACGATTCTCTTTCGGCTCGTGTGGCTGAAATGGAGGGCATTTTAAAGAAGAGCAGCATGGATGATTATGACCTTGGCCAAGTTACGGCAAAGGTCTTGTCCTCGTATGCTGAGGGTACCGGCGATAGTTTCCTCAAGTATTACGACGAAACAAGCTATCGCGCCTACCTGGCAAGCACCAAGAATCCCGAGGCGGGTATTGGTGTGCTCTTTGGCGAAAATGACGGAAAGTGCTTTGCGTCGGATGTTTTCGAAGATTCTTCTGCTGCTGCAGCTGGTATCGAAACTGGCGACTATGTGCAATCTATTGATGGCGTATCCAAGCCCTCTTGGAGCATTCCCGAAGTGCTTGATGCTCTCTCGCGTTCGGAAGGTGAAAGCGTATACGTTACCTGGAGCCGTCCCTCCCAGAAGCAAGGTGAAAGTGGAACCACGTTTTCAACTACTCTTACGTTTTCTTCCAGTTCGCAGGAAAACGTTACCTGGAGCGTTCACGACGGGGTTTGCACTATTGATATAAAGCAGATCACTTCAGACACGGCCGCTACGGTTTCTTCGGCGATTACCGATTCCTCTTCGCAGGGAGCTCAGGCATTTATCCTCGATCTTCGTGATGTTCCCGGTGGCTATCTAACCCAGGCGGTCGGCATTGCTTCGCTGTTTATACCCAGCGGTGTTGTTGCGCAGATTGAAACGGTAAATGGAATTAGCACTCGCAGTGCAGATGGTGACAGCATCACCACTGCACCTTTGGTCGTTATTACTAACGGTCGTACTGCTGGTTGTGCCGAGGTTCTTGTTGCAGCGCTTCAAGAATCCGGCCGTGCTGAAATCGTTGGTGAAAAGACTCAGGGAAAAGGGTCTGTTCAGGCAATGCAGCCGCTCTCGTTCGGTGGAGCCATTCGTTATACTGCGGCATTCTATTTGACTCCCAGCGGCCGCCAGATTGATGGCAACGGAATTAGTCCCAATGTAGAAACATCGAATGTATCTACGCAGGAATCGGTTGCCTTCGATTCGGCACGTTCCCAGATCTCATAAGGGCGGAAATGGCACGACGTAGTTCTAAGGCGCGCAGACATCCTAAAGCAAAGCCTCAAGGCATTCTTGAGCTGAACGCTCAGGGGTTCGGTTTCGTTAAGACAGCTGAGGGAGAATTCTTTATTCCCGCTTCAAAGGTCAACGGTGCGTTTCCAGGCGACCTTGTTGAGATTTCGCGTCTTTCTGGGCAATCTCCTGACAGGCATTACTTTGAGGCTTCCCGCAAACCCTCTGCTCGTGTTGCGCGTGTTATCATGCGTGCACGCGATACCCTTATTGGTCGCTATGAGGTTGCTGAGCCATTTGGTGTTGTGGTGCCTGAAGATCCTTCTGTCCCTTGTGATATTTTTACGCTCAGAAACGATGCGCCTCATGTTAATGATGGTGATTTGGTCGAGGTTCGCATCATCGAGTTTCCTACGCGAAATTCTGCTGCTACGGGCACCGTTGTACGTGTTCTTGGCTCGGAATCAGATACCGATATTGCTATTGACCTAATTATTGCTGAGCATCAATTCGAAACCGAGTTTTCTCCGGCTGCCCTCGAAGAGGCCGAACACTGTTCGCTTGATGCTTCTCTTGCTACGGTGCAGGGTTATCGCGATTTACGCGATGAGTTTATCTTTACCATCGATCCTGTTGATGCTCGAGATTTTGACGATGCGATTTCTCTTGAGCGCAAGGATGGCAACTTTGTGCTTGGTGTGCATATCGCTGATGTGTCTCGATTTGTTGCCTATGACTCATCGCTCGATATGGATGCACGGAGACGCGCAACCTCGGTGTATTTGGTGGACCGAGTGCTTCCTATGCTACCGGAGAAACTGAGCAATGGACTGTGCTCCTTGATGCCTGAAGTGGATCGCTGCACCATCAGTGTTAAGGTCGAACTGTCTCCTGGTGGCTCAGTGCTTTCGTACGAGGTGTTTCCCTCTGTTATTCGCTCTAAAGCGCGTCTGTCATACGATCAGGCTCAGGCGATCCTTGAGGCGTCCAACCGCTCTCGTTCTGTGGGGCAATGTATGCAAGCTCTTGCTGAATGTGAAATGCCGTATGGGGCAAAGGCTTTGTCTGACGAAACGGTCCATGCCCTCATTGACCGCGTGCCAAAGCTTGGCGCATTGGCAAAGGCTCTGTTTTCTCGTCGTAAAAAAGATGGCTGCATGGATTTTGACAGGGTCGAGGCAAAAGCTAAGCTTGATGGGGAAGGGCATCCTCTAGAAATCACCTATCGTCGCCGAACTGCTGCGACTGAGCTTATAGAAGAAGCTATGATCTTAGCCAATAGCCTTGTTGCTCAGTGGCTTACCGAAATAGGATTGCCCTGTGTGTACCGAGTGCATGATGCCCCTGATGGAGATGCATTGCGCGCGCTGTACGAAGTTCTTCAGGAATCCTCATTGTTTTCGGATGTGAACAAGCGCCTTTTCTGCGACGGCAATCCTCATGCTTTGCAGGATGTATTAGCCCGCGTGCAGGGAACGCCTCAACAAGAGTTGGTGAATGTGCTGCTGCTTCGCGCGATGAAGCGAGCCGTTTATCGCACCGAGTTGAGCGATCATTATGGCTTGGCTCTGCAAACGTATTGCCATTTCACCAGTCCAATTCGTAGATATCCTGATTTACTGGTGCATCGAATGCTTAAAGAGGCATTTTTCGGTCACAGTGCAACCTATGAGGCGCAGCGTAATTCGCTTGCATGGATGGCTGAGCATTCGTCTCATATGGAGCGCGAAGCGGAAAAAGCCGCTCGGCAGTCTCAGCTCACTAAGATCATTGAGTATCTTGAGCGGTTTACGGGGCACACTTTTACTGGTGTTGTTTCTTCGGTTTCCACCTTCGGCCTTATGGTTCGTTTGGAATGCACGGCAACGGGCTCTCTTGCTATCGAGGATCTTGGTGAAGAGTATTTTTCGTATGATCCTGAAAGGCAAATGCTCAACGGTGCATCAACGGGTGTTCGTTATCGTCTTGGACAAACAATTCAGGTTGTTCTTGTTTCCGCAAAGCCTCGTGAACGCAGATTGCGTTTCAAGCTTGCCACTTCGTATGAGTAATGCTTGTACTATGACTGCATCGCAATTGATTTCCTGGTGCGGGGTATAATTCTTCAGTATTCGAATTGTTACTACTGGGCTTGCGCCCCTTAAGAATCGTAGGTCTCTTATGACTAAACTTGCAGACAAAATGTATTTGAAGCGTTTGCTTGAAACGCCTTCTGTCACAGGCATGGAATCTTTGGTTGCTAGCTTGGTTCGTGAGCGGCTGGCCGAATGCGCCGATGTGATTGAAACCGACGTTATGGGATCGGTCCATGCTCGTCTACTGGGCAACGGTTCAGCTCCCTCGGTGATGATTGCCGCCCATATGGATGAAGTCGGCCTTATGGTAAAAAGCATCGACTCCCAGGGTTTTCTTCGCGTTGTTCCCGTTGGGGGTGTTGATGCGGCTATCTTGCCGGGTCTTCGCGTTGATGTGCATACTTCGCAGGGTATCCTGCGTGGCGTGGTGGGTCGCAAGCCTATTCACCTTATCGAATCCGACGAGCGAACCAAGGTGACTCCCATCAGCGGGCTTTTCATCGACCTAGGGCTTCCGCCGCGTAAGGTGCGTGAAGCGGTTCGCGTTGGGGACGTCATTACGTATGGCGTTGGTTTCGAGAAATACGGTAAGGGGATGGCCGTTTCACGAGCTTTCGATGACAAAGCGGGCGTGTACGTGATTACCCGTGTCATGGAGGAACTTAAGCGTGCCGACGGCTCGCAAGGCGATTATATTTGTGCTGCTACCGTTCAGGAAGAAATTGGATCTCGAGGGGCTAATACGTCCGCTTTTAGCATCGAACCTGATGTCGCCATCGCTCTCGATGTGACTCACGCAACCGATTATCCGGGTATCGATACCGACAAGTATGGTTCGGTGTCCTGCGGTAAGGGCCCTGTTATTGCTCGCGGTCCCAATATCAACCCTGTGGTATTTGAGCGCTTGTGCGCTGCTGCCGAAGCCGAGGGAATCAAGGTTCAATTCGAAGCTGAGCCTAGCGATTCGGGCACGGATGCTTCTGAGATGCAGATTCAGCGTGGTGGTTGTGCTACCGGCTTGGTCTCTATACCGCTTCGTTATATGCATACCCCCACTGAAGTGGTTAAGCTGTCCGATATCGAGGATACTGTAACCCTGCTAAAACGCTTTATCCTCGATCTTGATGAAGATGTGTCCTTCGTTCCAGGAATGTAAGAATGCCCAAGAAAGAAACAACCAAAGTAATCGCCAAGAATCGTCGTGCATTCCATGATTACGAGATCTTGCAAACGTACGAAGCCGGTGTGGTGCTCACAGGAACCGAGGTTTGCTCGTTGCGCGAAAACAACTGTCAGCTCACGGATTGCTTCGCCTTTATTCGCAAGGGTGAGGTTTGGGTGAACAATTTACATATTTCTCCCTATAGTCATGGCAATTTGAATAACCCTGATCCTGATAGGAAGCGCAAGCTGCTTTTGCATCGAAATGAAATTCGTGATCTTGAGCGCAAAACGCAGGAAAAAGGCATGGCCTTGGTGCCAGTCAAGATTTATTTTGATCGCAATTCACGAGTGAAGATCGAATTAGCTGTTGCTCGTGGTAAAAAACTGTACGACAAGCGTGCTTCGATGGCCGAACGTGATTCGAAGCGTGAAATCGAACGTGCTATAAAAGAGCGTTATCGTTAGGAGCTGCTTTGAACGAAGATATCTACCAGATGATTGATACTTTGCACGCGCGTTTGGACGATGTTCGTGCCGCAGTAGACTCTTTGGAATCGGATGCTCCGGGCTTCGCGAAGCGCTTGGATAAATTGGACGATTCTCTGTACTTGTTGCAACTTGATTTAGAGAAGCATGCCAAATCCCCTCTGCAGGAAAATGAGCCTAGTCCTTCTGCAGAAGAGGATAACGTTGAGCAAGCCCCTAAGGCTTCCGCATCGGAATCCGACGAGGATAATGAGAGTTTTTTGTCTGACAAGGCGAAGGACAATCTTAAGGATGCAGGAAAAACAATGGCTGGCATTTATCGAGATGGAAAAGAAGTGGTAAGCGAGCTTTCAGGCACTATGAATGAAATCAAGGGTCTATTCAAGTTCAAATAGTTTTGCTTCATTTGAGTGAAGCTAACTGTTTTGGAGCGAATTCAGCTCCGCGAATATGGCATTTCAGAAAAGAAAGGCGACCAGCGGTCGCCTTTCTTACTTGCTTGGAGTTAACCACATAGGGTATGTGGGGAAGTATAGAGGGTAATTGATCTTGTGCTCCGAGAGCGCGAGCCTGTTCTTGTCTGACATAGGAATTGCTGCATGTCCCCAAACCAAGAAAAGCCACCCTTTCGGGTGGCTAATTAGTTGAGAAGCAAATGCCCTCGGTAATGGGAAGGGACCCGCTAGGCGCGCTCTACCTTACCAGCCTTCATGCACTTGGTGCATACGTTGGCGCGCTTAACCTTGCCGTCAACCTTAACGGTGATCTTCTGGATGTTAGGACGGAAGGTGCGGTTGCTTACGCGATGAGAGTGGCTGATGCTACGACCAGCAACAGGTGCCTTACCGCAGATCTCGCATACTTTGGACATTCTTGATCAACTCCATTTACTTCGTATTTTGATACGGCTGAATACCGCTGATTTCCAAAAGCCTGAATACTATACCACAGACCCAAGCATCAACCAAGAGAATTCTTGGAGGTTTGGCGATCAAGCAGCAAGGATACCACTCAATAATGAAATTGATACGGGAATAGCGGTTTTGCATAAGAAAAAAATCCAGATACTTCGACAAACTAAGGACTTTTGAATGTTCGGTGCGTAAGGGTTGCCCGGACGTTCATTCTCGTGCCATCAGCTATACTGGTTAACTGGTCATTCGTCATTGGGCGCCCGCTCATGTGGCAAAGCGTCTATGAAAGGATAGATAAATGGGTAACGAAATCGCAGGAGACCTTATCGTTTCTGAAGATGTCATTGCGGATGTTGCTGGTCACGCAGCATTGGAATGCTATGGCGTTGTGGGTATGGCGGCTCCAAATGCCGCAGATGGACTGGCGAAAATCCTTCCTCAGTCTCGCCTTCGCAGGGGCATCGTTGTCTCCTCCGACGAAGAGGGCACTACGGTAAGCCTCTACGTTATCTTAGAGCACGGTGTGAACATCAACGTGGTGTCCACTAATCTTGCCGAGCAGGTAACGTTTGCTCTGAAGGAATTTGTTCGCACGCCTCTTAAGGGCGTTGAAGTTCACGTTCAGGGAATCAAAGTTCGCTAGGACGCACTGCTTAGGTGTATAGGTCATTCGAGGAGTACAACTTAACTATGAGCAATTACACATCTAACGACATCATCAATGCCATTGCTGCTGCAGCGAAGGCATTGGAAGCTCGTAAGGATGAGATTAATCGCCTGAACGTTTTCCCCGTTCCCGATGGCGATACGGGCACCAACATGTCCCTTACTTTGGCTATGGTTGTTGATAACCTGGCAAAACTCCCAATTGGCGCTTCTAGCGAAGATCGTCGTCGCGCTATCACCACAGGCGCTCTTATGGGCGCACGAGGCAATTCGGGCGTTATTACCTCTCAGATCATGCGCGGCTTGTGCGAAGGCATTGCCGACCATGAGGAGTTCGATATTGTTGCAGTAGACGATGCTTTCTCACGTGCGGTAGAAGTTGCTTTCAACGCGGTCCGCAAGCCGGTAGAGGGCACAATCCTTACCGTTCTGCGTGACACTGCAACTGCCGCCCATAAGGCTCGTAAGAAGAAGATGGAGCTCGATGAGGGTTTGCAGTTCATCGTGGGCGAGTCCTATGCTTCCGTTCAGCGTACGCCTGAACTTCTTCCCGTGTTAAAGGAAAATGGTGTAGTTGACGCTGGCGGTTTCGGCATTGCTATTTTCTTCGATTCGTTTGTTGCTTCCCTTACCGGTCGCGCTGAAGCTATGGTCGACGAGCTTGCTTTTGCCCGAACTGCTGCTCCGAAGGTTGAAATCGAGCAGATCAACGACTGGGAGGGCTCGAAATACAAGTACTGTAACGAGTTCCTGGTTAATTCCGAAACGCTTGACCCTGAAGAAACGCTCGACTTCCTGCAGACTATGGGAGATTGCGAGCTATGTGTAGGAAGCACGCCGAAGTTCAAAGTTCATGTTCATTCAAATACCCCCGATAAGGTCCTTGCGTACTTCTTGGAGCGCGGTGAGATCTTTGAGGTATTCATTCACAACATGAAGCTGCAGAGCGAGGAGCGTACTGAGAAGCTTGAAGCAGAGCAGGAAGCAGCCCATAAAGCTATCGGCTTTGTTGCGGTAGCTGCTGGTTCCGGCAATGCGGCTATCTTGGAAAGCCTTGGCGTTGACTACGTGGTATCTGGTGGGCAGACTATGAATCCGTCCACTAAGGAACTGTTGGATGCGGTAAATGAGGTAAACGCTGATTCGGTAATTATTCTTCCCAACAATAGCAATATCATCATGGCTTCTCAGTCGTGTGCTCAGGTTTCGGAAAAGCCTTGTGCTGTTGTAACAACCAAGAGCGTCCCTGAGGCTTTCTCTGCTTTGTTTGCCTTCGATGAAGATGCAACGCTTGAAGAAAACGTTGAGGCAATGACCGAAGCCTGTGAAGACGTGAAGACGGGTGAAATCACTCGCGCCATCAAGGATTCGAAGGATGTTCACGGCAACCCCATTCATGATGGAGACGTTATCGGCATTGCTGATGGCGATCTTGAGGTGGTTTCCGACTCTATCGAAGATGCCACAATACGCGTGCTTGAAGCCATGGACGCCGAAGATGCTGATACGCTCACTATTCTTGCTGGCGAAGATTATTCCGATGAAGAGTTCGAGGCGCTTTTGGCTCGCATCGAGGAAGAATTCGAGGATCTTGAGATCGACTCTCACCGCGGTGAGCAGCCGTTGTATCCTATCGTTCTTTCTGTTGAATAACGCACCAATTAGGAACGGCATACGTGTCGGGTAATAGAAAAAGTGATTCCCTGAAGGCGGTTCGTGGGGCAAGCCCCGACCGCCTTCATGCTACCTTGGCGCTTGACGCTCCTGTTTCCTCCGTGAAGCAGGTGAGTCCTGCGCGCGCGCAGGCGCTTGCTTGTGCGATGGGCATTGGCACTGTCCGCGATCTTCTGCAATGCTATCCCTTGCGTTATGTAGACATGTCGAAAGTGGTTACTGCGCAAAGTGCGCAAATTGGAGCACAATGCACACTTGCGGCTCAAGTTTACGAAGTTAAGATCAAGCGAATCCGTCCAAAGCTTACGCTCACCGAGGTGTCGCTTGTTGATGGCACGGGCTTGGTAATCGCTTCCTGCTTCAACCAGCCTTGGCTTTCTGAGAAGATCGTAAAAGGGGATTCGGTTGTTGTTTCGGGCAAGGTTGAATTTTCCTACGGCTTTAAGCGAATGACCAATCCGCTTATTGAAAAGCACGAACCTGGGGAAGAAGTCCAAGGCAAGATTTTGCCTATCCATCCTGCAACTTCGAAAATCTCACGTGCAATGATGAAGAGGATCGTGGGGAATGCGCTTCAGCAAGTGCAGGGCGCTTACGATCCCTTGCCTCTAAAGCTCCGCCGAAAGTATCGTCTCTATTCACGTTTCGAAGCTTTTCGCGGGATCCATAATCCTCTGTCGCTTGAAGATTCCATCCAGGCTCGCCGACGCCTCCGGTATGAAGAGCTCTTTTACCTTGAGCTGGAATTAGTGGATCGTGAGCGAAAGCGCGCGCTACAGCATGCTCCATTTCGGCAGGTTCTTTCTGATGGGGATATGAATCGAGTCAAGGCTTGTTTGCCCTTTAGCCTCACTGAAGATCAGGAAACTGCAGTGGGGGATATCCTTGCAAAGATGGCCGAGGGGTATCCAATGAACCACCTCCTGCTGGGCGATGTCGGTACGGGTAAAACCGTAGTTGCCGCGTTTGCGCTGGTGTGCGCTGCTCTTAGTGGCCATCAGGCTATGCTTATGGGTCCTACCGAGGTCCTGGTTTCTCAGTACGGTATTTCGTTGGGGCCTATTCTTGATGCTTGCAACGTGCCTTGGTCAACCCTCATGGGGCAAACCCCTCGTGAAGAAAAAGAAGCAGTAATTGCCCAGTTTGCCTGTGGAGATATCAAGATCCTGTTCGGCACTCATGCTTTGTTACAAGATGACGTTGTTGCACATGATTGCTCGCTTGTGTGCATTGACGAACAGCAACGTTTTGGCGTTGAGCAACGCCAGGCATTGATTGCTAAGGCTCCAGGTGCTGATATCCTCTCCATGACAGCAACCCCCATTCCACGATCGCTTGCGTTGGCTCGTTATGGCGGGCTTTCGCTCTCCTATCTCCATCGCCCTCCGGCTAAGCAAGGGGGGCGCACCACGAAGGTTTGTCACTTCTCAGAGGAGGGGATAGCGTACGATGCCTTGCGTGCTGCTCTTTCTCGTGGCGAGCAGGCATATGTTATTTGTCCTTTGATTGGCCTTCAGTTGCCTAAGAATAAATCTACTGCACGAGATGACGAAGACGATGATGCCCCCATCGAATATGCGGCAATCGAATGGGGTCTTGAGCATGACGCGATAGGCGACACGTTATCGGCTGCTACTAAGCACGCTGAGATACTGCGTTCCCAGGTAGCACCTCAGGCTTCCGTTGCACTACTTCACGGAAAGATGGCGCCTCGCGAAAAGAACGAGGTGATGAGTCGGTTCCGCGATGGGGATATCGATGTGTTGGTGTCCACTACCGTTGTAGAAGTTGGCGTTGATGTTCCTAATGCTACGGTTATGATCATCGAAGATGCAGATCGTTTTGGTTTGGCTCAGCTCCATCAGCTTCGCGGCCGTGTTGGCCGTGGCGCTTTACCAGGTCAGGTCTTTCTGGTGTCTCGCTCACGTGCGCCCGAGGCGCTTGAGCGTTTGAGCGCCATGGAGAAAACCGAAGATGGATTTGCTCTTTCCGAAATGGATCTTTCTTTGCGTCGCGAGGGTGATATCTTTGGAGATCGGCAGCACGGTGCTTCGCCGTTGAAACTAGTCAACGTTGTGCGAGATAAAGCGGTTATCGAGGCTGCGTACCGTGATGCGCGAAGTATTTTCCGGGCCGATGCTCTTACAGATGATGAACGGGCAATTATTATGCAGGAACTGCAGACCATACAGGAGATGAGGAACCGATGAGAATCATTGCCGGCGAATTTCGCGGTCGCCCCTTGAAATCGCTGAAAGGTGACGCGACTCGCCCCACAACCGATCGTGTTCGTGAGGCACTTATGAGCTCGCTCGTTAGCGCTCGAGGCACTTTGGAAGGCGCTCGGGTTCTAGATGCATTCGCAGGCTCGGGTGCATTGGGTCTGGAAACGTTAAGCCGTGGTGCTGCCCATGTTATGTTCTGCGAGCAGGGCAAAGATGCGGCTCGAATCGTGGAAGGCAACATATCATCATTGAAGCTTTCGCGGGGTCGTTACACGTTGCGTCGTGGTGACACGTTTACCCTTCCTCAAGTTAAGGGACTGGCCTTTGACCTGGTTTTTCTTGACCCTCCTTACGCATTCGAAGCCGAAAAGGTACTTGGCTTGGTACGTGATCTTGATAAGGCTGGTCGTATTGCCTGTGGCGCTTTGGTTGTTTATGAGTATGCCAAAAAAGACAAAGCCGCTGTTGAGCAGGCATGCGATGCGCTAGAATACACGGTGGTCTCTGTGAAGAACTACGGAGACACATCGCTGGTAACCCTCAGGAAGGATGCATAATGAAGCGAGCGGTTGTACCGGGAACATTTGATCCCATTACCGCAGGTCATTTCGATGTTATATCGCGTGCTGCACAGATCTTCGACGAAGTGGTGGTTGCTGTTGCCAAATCGGCAAAGAAAAGCCCCATCTTTGATTTGGAAACCCGAGTAGGATTAGTGGAAGAGGCAGTTGCAGACCTTCCCAACGTGCGTGTAATCAGCTTCGAGGGCCTGCTCGTTGATTGCGTTCATCAGCTTGATGCCCATGTTGTGGTTAAGGGTTTGCGCGCCATTACCGATTTCGAATATGAGTTCCAGATGACCGCTTTGAATTATGAGCTGAGCCACGATCTGGAAACCTTCTTTATCATGTCCCCTCCGAAGTTTATGTATCTTTCCTCTTCAATTATTCGTGAGATGGCTTCTATGGGTGGCAGCGTAGCAGGCTTTGTTCCTCCCTGCGTGGAAACAGCACTTCGCGAGTATTTCGCTGATGCTTATCAGAAAGGGGAAGGTGAATAGCGGATTACGCTAGGCGCCCTCGATGTGGCGTTTTTTCGTATATTGCTGCTTTTTGATACACTATCGACAAAGTGACGTAAACTAATTAGTTGCAATTATGTCGTTGTATGCTGTTTTGCGTGCGCGATTTCGGAAGGATGTATATGGACGAAACAGGAGTATTGAATCTCATCGAAGAGCTCTCCATGCTCATCGAGGATTCTAAGCCGGCGCCTTTTGGTAAAGGCGGGCTTAGGCAGGTTGATGCTCAGGCTGCATTTGAGATCTTGGACGAGATTCGCGACACGTTCCCTAGCGAGTTCGCTCAGGCTCGTCAGGTTATTCGTGAGCGTCAGGCTCTTCTTGATGAGGCAGAAGCCCAGGCAAGCCGTCTGATTGAGGACGCTCGCAGCCAGGCTATTACCATTGCCAGCGAACAGGAAATCGTTCGCATTTCTCAGCAGCAGGCAGACACCATCTTGGCGGAAGCACGTGAGCTCGAGCGCGAAACCCGCGCTGGTGCTGAAGATTTTGCTGACGAGGTATTCAGCCATGTAGAGCAAAGCCTTGATACGGCGCTGAACAGCGTTCGCCGTTGTCGCGATCGTCTCAATGCCAATTCCATCAATTCGGGACGCTAATGGAATCTCCGCACATTGAGGTTCCTGCTCAGCTCTTCGCTCCTGCGGAGAGCTTGTCTTTTGCGGGCACGTATAATCTTCCCGAACTTGTTCAAGGTGTTGATACCTATACTTTTGAACACCCACTTACTTGGGAAGTAACTATTTCCAATACCGGTGGTGCTCTATTAGTTACCGGAATTGTTACGGCGGATGCAGTAACAAGCTGCGTTCGATGCCTTGAGCCTGCAGAGTACCGCTTGGAAGGCGAGGTTGAAGGGTATTACCTTATCCCCGATTCCGATGTAGAGCTTACCGAAGAGGAAAAAGAAGAATATGAGCTTTTAGGCGAAGATCACATCATTGATCTCTCTCCTTTGCTCGTAGCGGCGCTTTCCCTTGAGCTTCCCCATACTCCTTTGTGCGATGACGAGTGCAAAGGTTTGTGTGCTGGGTGCGGCGCCAACCTCAACGTTGAAGAGTGCACGTGCGAAAAAACGGAAGAGGAGGAAGATGAATTCCATCCAAATCCGTTTTCTGTACTGCGCAATATTAAGTTCGAAGAATAGATTTTGTAATTCAAAGGGTTTATCTCTTGATTCGAACAAGTTCCTTTGCTAGGATACTTTTTCGCGTAATTAGAATCTTCAGGTTTACCTGTAGCATAGAAGGAGTTTAATCATGGCAGTGCCAAAGCGTAAGACCGGTCGTGCTCGTACCCACGCACGCAGGAGCGAAAACGATAAGATCGCTTCGCCTTCCCGTTCTGTGTGCCCCCAGTGCGGTGAAGTAAAACTTCCCCATCGTGTATGCCCCAATTGTGGCTTCTATCGCGATCGCGAGGTTATCCAGACCGCTTAATGCACGCCATTAACGTGTAAGGGAATCCCCCGGATACGTCCGGGGGATTTTTGTATGGGCTGGTTTTAGTTTTAGCTCCGCATCAGCAATGCATGCTGATTGCACGACAGCAAGGAGATGTTATGGCGCAACGAGTGGTTATCGCTGTTGACGTATTGGGTGGCGATATCGGGCCTTCAGTTGTTCTTCCCGGAATCGAGAAAGCGCTTCAGGCTGATTCTGAACTGGAAGTAATTGCCTGTGGACCTGCTGAAGTGGTAGAGCCATTTGCAGAAAAGCACGATCGTGTTCGTGCGCAGGTGACCACCGAGGAAATCGCCATGGATGAACATCCTGCTAATGCGGTGCGTAAAAAGAAAGATTCCAGCCTAGTTGTTGGCAATCGTCTTGTTAAGGAAGGCCAGGCTCAAGGATTCTTCTCAGCGGGATCTACCGGGGCGTGTCTCGCCGCTGCTACTTTGGTGGTGGGCCGTATTAAGGGCGTTTCCCGTCCTGCCTTGTGCACTGTTATCCCATCGCCTGTTAAACCCGTGGTAATGTGCGATGTTGGCGCTAATGCCGATTGCAAGCCAGCCTATTTGGTGCAGTTTGCGCAAATGGCAACTACCTATGCCCGTCAGGTTATTGGCATCCCTGAACCCAAGGTTGCTCTTTTGAATATTGGGTCAGAAGACACCAAGGGTTCAAAAATGGCTCAGGAAACCTTCGAATTGCTTAAGAGTGAGGTTCCTGAATTTGCCGGGAATGGCGAAGGATCCGATATTCTTGCCGGTAAATTCGACGTGTTTGTCACGGACGGCTTTACCGGTAATGTGTGCCTGAAAACCATTGAAGGCGTAACTAAGATTTTGTTTGGCGAAATCAAGAAAGTGATGATGGCTAACCTCGCTACGAAGCTTGGCGCCGCCGCCATGAAGGGCGGTCTTTCCAATTTGAAGGAAAGCACTTCCGCCGACACTTACGGCGGAGCCCCCATCCTTGGCGTTAAAGGCGCTTGTTTGGTTGGCCACGGTTCCTCGAACGAAACGGCAATCATGAATGGCGTTCTAACTGCTGCTCGTGCGGTACGTTTGGATGTTTCGGGGATAATCGAGCGAACCGTAAATCAGACAAAGCAGGCAGAGTAAAATAACGAACAACTTAGAGTTTTAACGTAAGAAGCGAATGACGAAACGTGCAAGAGCAATCTGAACATACTGAGAAGCTTGATAAGGCTGAAAAGATCTTAGGACACGAGTTCTCGGACCGCTCGTTGCTTTTAACGGCTCTTACGCACCCTTCGGCGGCGGAGGGTCATTCCATCAGCGATTCATACGAGCGTCTTGAGTTTTTGGGCGACAGCATTTTGGGGGCTATCGTTTCTTACGAGGCTTATCATGCCTACCCGAACCTGGACGAAGGTGGCCTTACCCGCATCAAGGTTTCTCTTGTTTCTGGCGCTTCGTTATCCGAGGTAGGCAAAGAACTCGGCTTGGCTGACTGTATTTTTTTTGGCTCATCTGAGCGTGGTACTGGTCGTCGTGGTTTGCATTCTGCGTTGGAAAATGTTTATGAGTCGCTTGTTGCTTCGCTCTTCTTAGATGGCGGCATTAATGCTGCAGCTTCTTTCGTAAAGCGTACTCTTATCGTTCGCATGAGCGAAGATATGGCGAAGGAACCTGAAAACCCCAAGAGCGTTCTTCAGGAGCGTTTGCAGGAGGATGGCATTACCCCAACGTATCGCTTGGTTGAAACACAGGGGCCGCCCCATGACCGAACTTTCGTAACCCAGGTATTTGTAGGCGTAAAATCTATTGCAAAGGGTGTTGGGCGCACGAAAAAGGAATCTGAAAGCCAGGCAGCAAAGTCTGCTTTAGAGATCCTTGGTTCTTTCTTTGAGGGCAAAGATTCCACCGACAAAAAGCGTAGGGCAGAAGCTAAAGCTGCCATTAAAGCCGCCAAGGCCGAGGAAAAGGCTCGTAGGCAGGCCGAGCAGAAGGCTCGCAAGAAGAAGCAGCAGTAAAGGGGCTTTAGGTGTATCTCAAATCGCTGACGTTGAAGGGCTTTAAGTCTTTCGCTGATCGAACGGTTATGAGATTCGAACCGGGCGTTGCTGCTGTGGTGGGCCCTAACGGATCTGGCAAATCGAACATCTCCGACGCCGTGCTATGGGTTCTTGGCGAACGTAACGCTAAGAATTTGCGTGGCCAATCTATGGAAGATGTCATTTTTGCTGGTTCTTCTGCCCGTAAGCCTGTTTCCGTGGCGGAAGTTGAGCTGCTGCTCGATAACACCGACGGCACGCTTCCTGTTGATTTTGCTGAGGTTTCCATTGGGCGCCGTATGTACCGCAGTGGAGAAAGCGAATACCTCATTAATGGTAATGTGGTTCGCCGTATGGATGTTCTTGATATCCTTCACGACTCCGGCATGGGTACGGGCACCAATTCCATTATTTCCCAAGGCAATTTGGATTCTGTTCTTTCATCCCGCCCAGAAGATCGCCGTGCCCTCATCGAAGAAGCCGCTGGCATTCTGAAGCATAAAGAACGCAAAGCGAAAAGCGAGCGTAAGCTTGCTCAGATGGACACTCATCTTGCCCGCGTTAATGATATTACTGCCGAAGTTGAGCGTCAGCTCAAGCCTCTTGAGCGCAAAGCTAAGAAAGCTCGTTTGCATAAGAATCTTTCTTCTGAGCTTGCCAATTTGAAACTTGCTCTTGCTGTTGACGATCTGCGCGTCTTGCAGCAGAAATGGGATGCTGTCCTTGCGTCAGAAAAAGAGCTCGAAGCGTCCCAGCAAACATTCAAGAAAGAGCTAGAAGCATCTGAGCATGCTCTTGACGCTCTCCAGCGTCAGCTTCACGAGCGCAGCAATCAGGAGAACAGCCTGAACGAGCGCTATCGTCGCTCGCAGGCTTCATTTGAGCGCCTGAATTCTACCGCTATGCTCTTAAGGGAGAAACGCAACGGTTATCTTCAGGAAATCGAGCGACTTACTCGCTTTCTTGAAGAGGCTCGCGTGCGTCGTGGCGCCGCTGAGCACGAGCTTGCCGAAGCCCAAGAGGCAGCTGAAAAGGCTAAAGAGGAATCGGTGAAGGCCGAAAAGCTTCGTGGCGATTTGGAGATTTCATATACCCAACGGGTCAACAAACGAAACGATCTACGTAAGAAGATCGATACTTTGATGTCTGAGCAGCGTGCGTTGGTCCACCGTCAGGAAACCGCTAAGGCAACTCAGCAGGCACTGCGTGAAAACCTTTCGGAGCGTCGTGCTCGTGCCCAAGTTATTGACGCCCATGTTGCTGATGCCGCCGAGCGCCTTTCGACCGCTAAAGCGCAATCTGAAACACTGGAAACTCAGGCCAGTAAGCTTGAGGGCGATCTTGCGCGCGCTCGCAAAGAAGAGGCTTCAACGCGTGAAAGGCTCAATGCGCTCGTTGTTGCGCGCGATGCTGTTCGCCGCGCTCTCGATGAGGCTCGTACTGAACTTACGAAGGCTACTGCTGAGCGGGCTGCTCTTGAGGAGCTGGAACGTTCAAGCGAAACCTCAAATCCTGCCCAGGCAAAAATGATGGAAGAAACAAAGACGCTATCCTCGGATTGCTCTCTTGTTTCACATGCGGTTTCCGCTCCTGCGGGCCTAGACGTATTGGTTGAAGCGTTGCTTGGCTCTGAGCTCCATGCTGTTCTGGTCTCCGAAGATGAGGATGCTGAACGTCTTATTTCTGCCGTTGCCAAAAGCGATGCTGTGGGATCGATCGCTACGTTTGCTCCTGTCTTTAGGGAAGACGGTCGCACTATTCCTGTGGGCCATCGTCGATTGATCGATGAGCTTGATATCGATCCACGCTTTTCAGCTCAGGTCGGTGCCTTGATCGGTGATGTTTTCATTGTCGATACTTTTTCGGATGCGCTTTCGTGCGCTCGCAATTCGAAGGGGACTGCTGCACGTTTTGCTTCTCTTGACGGATGCATTGCTTCAACTGACGGCAAGTTATCCTTCGTGCGTTTCACCGAAGCCGACAAGCAAAATAATGCGCTTGCCCGTCGTCGCGCTCTTGCTCTGGCGATCAAGGAAGAGGAGCGGTGTCGTGCGGATTACGAAGCTGCACAGTCTGAAGATG